>BNJV01002023.1_pt1 | contig 13288 bp, 23 predicted proteins | sample 8540591 | NCBI WGS metagenome assembly BNJV01 (sample SAMD00202457, study PRJDB9452) | human saliva metagenome | host: Homo sapiens
GATCTACCTGAACAAGAATGGATCGACAAAGGTACGTACATACTTAAATGAAGATCGTGCTATCGAGCATGCTACAGGTCTTGATACGTATGAACGGTTGACTGTAAAACCATTAGAATCTTTGGATAATTTTAAATTAGCTCTTACACGCATGTGGGAAGCCATCGACGTACAAGTTGATTGGGTAGCCCGGCGTAATTAACATGAGAACCCCTTCGTAGCCATGTTGGTGCTATGAAGGGGTTTTTCTTATTGTAGCTATAGTTGGAGTGCATATTTAGGCTTATAGGACAAAAAGTGTGTGAAAAACCCTTATAACACTAGTAAATATCTAGTGTTATAAGGGTTTAATCTTTTTCTGGAGAAGTTTGAGGGTGGACAAAAAGTGTGGGTGAAAACATCAATTAACCCTTGTAATGACTGACTCAAATGAGGTTATATCTTCCTATATATAAACAAATATGGAGGAAGAGTTTATGCGACAAATAAAATGTCCTGATTGTAATGAAAAAAATGTATTAAACATGGTGTTTTAAAATCTGGCTCTCAGCGTTGGTTTTGTAAACGTTGTAAGGTGGCATTTACTGTTAAAATCAATAATCTAAGTAAAGAGTTAAACCTATTCTTGAATTGGTTATTCAGCACCGATATTCAAGCTGATATGCCTGGTAAAGGTCGTACATTCAGACGTAAAACCGCTAAATTTTGGTCCATATGGCCATTGCCACCAAAAGTGGAAGAAGTACATGATGTGGTATATCTTGATGGAATTTACTTATCTAGGAATTTATGTGTGTTGATTTGTTGCAATGATACTCATGTTCTAGGATGGTATGTCTGCCGTTATGAGCATGCTAGAGCTTGGCAGTGTTTAATGGAACGGATTGCTGAACCTAAAGTTGTTATATCTGATGGTGCTAATGGTTTACCTAAAGCATTACGGAAAGTTTGGCCTCATAGTAGCCACCAAAGATGCCTATTTCACATTTTTTGCCAGGTTAGACGGTATACGACAAGTAGACCTAAAACGTTAGCAGGAAAGGACCTTTATAATCTTGCCAAAGCTTTATTTAATGTGAAAACAATGGATCAAGCTTTTGTATGGATTAATAAACTTTCAGCGTGGCGAATGACATATTCTGATTTTTTACGAGAAATGACGATTGATGAATTCGGAAACAAACGCTCTACACATGAGCGTTTGCTTAAAGCCGAATCATCATTATGGCGCCTGATTAGGCAACAAACTTTATTTACATTTTTAGAATGTATTGATATTACAGTACCTACAACAAATAATCGTATTGAAGGTGGCGTAAATGCTCAACTAAGAAGTATGTTACGAGCTCATAGGGGACTTTCACTTGAAAGAAGACTAAAAGCGGTCTATTGGTGGTGCTATATGCACTCACCAAGACCGCTTTCTATTTCAGATATATTAAATTGTATGCCTACAGATAAATCGATTCTTTGCTATCTACAAACGGTTATCTGATTATTGCCAAATAGATCGCTCAATCCCTCAATGGGGTGATGCTCCTGTTTGGAATGAGCTCCATATGTCTACAGATTTTCCAACTTATTGGGATTAGTCACACACACTTTTTTTGTCCTATAACCCCATATTTAAATATTACTCATCAAATTTCTTATTTGTTAAGTCCTGATACATAAGTTTAGCGATTTCATACTGTGGGTCGCCAGCTTGCAATTGGTGTGACGGTAGTTTAAATACAGCCTCAGCTCTTTCGTCTTTCTTGATATCGATGCCTTTTACATCGTCAGAACGGCTTATGGAAATGGTATGGGTTGTTGGATTTATGAAGTACGCATTTACATCGATGCTGAAAGCTTTGTTTTCGTCTTTTCTCATGATTGTTCGTAAAATCATAGCTGAAATAGCGGTAGTACCATCCTTTTCGCCTAATAGTTGCTTAGATGTGTAGTCTACATAATCTGCATAGACGTAAATATCGCCAGGTTTGGCCTTATCATAATCTTGCGTATAGGCCTCTACTAAACGTAAATCGAGCTGTCTGCCAAATGGTCGAGAGAACATTTCGCTTTGTAATTCCCGTGTTTCGCTAACAGGTGGATAGAACGGTATAGGCGTTAAACCTTTTAACATATCTGTGCGAGTTTCATTTTTCCGTTTAGCGCGACGTTCTGCAGTGACCTTGTCTAAACGTTGACGCTCTTTTAACATGGCCTTTTCTTGTTCTTCTTTAGATTTATAAGTTTTTACGGATACAACACGGTTACCAGACATAGTGACTGTCGAATAAATTGGTTTACCGTTAGTAGGTTTTCCCTCAGAAGCATCAAGCGTAGATTGTACTATGGCTGGTGTTGCGCTTTCAATTGATTTTCTTAACTCTGGAATATTTGTATAATCCATCTCAACCACTGCAGCATCTGCACTTTTAGTTGGTTGTACAGGTGTAGCACCATACGCAGATGATATAGCCAATAGTGCTAATAGTGAACTGGTAATAATTGATCGTTTACATAGTTTCATTGCATATACCTCTTTTAATAAGAACTCTCTAATACCATCAACAGCTGTATTATAGCATAGTTCTTGCGTAGATAGATTTAAAAACGATATAATAAAGTATACATGCGTCTATAGCTCAGTAGGATAGAGCAGCAGTTTCCTAAACTGCGTGTCACTGGTTCGATTCCGGTTAGGCGCACCAGTATAAGCGAATGGGTATAAGGGGTTGATAGACCTTATACCCATTTTATTATTATAAAAATGGTTCCATGACGATATAATTAAATTTAGGGTTTTAAAAGCCTAAATTATAGCATCAAAACATAAAATTAGGTTTTAAAACCTTGAAGTGATATAATAGATATAGAATTAGGTTTTAAAACCCATTTTGGCGAGGAGGTGTGTGCATGTCATTAGTATCGCGACCATATTATTTAGATTTTTCTTCGAAGACATAAAGATAGACCTATCATTAAGGTTGTTTCTGGTATACGGCGTTGTGGTAAATCTACGTTGTTTAAGCTGTTTCAAGATGAGTTATTAGACGATAATGTAACAGCCGAACAAATTATTGATATTAATTTTGAGTTGATGAAGTATGATAAATTAAGAGATTATTGGGCTTTATATGAATACATTAATGAACGGATTATTCCAAGTAAAAATGTATCTATTCCTCGATGAAATTCAGCATGTACCATCGTTTGAGCGTGTAGTAGATAACTTCTTTGTACAAGATAATGTTGATATATATATTACAGGTTCTAATGCTTATTTTTATGTCCTCTGATATGGCTACACTTCTCACAGGTCGCTATGTACAAATTGAGATGCTTCCCTTGTCTTATAAGGAATATGTTGATGCCTATAGTGAAAGTGGGCTTTCACGAATGGTCTTATATGAAAAAAATATGTAAGTGAAGGCTCATTCCCAGGGCTTTTACATATGTCGGAAAATTGGCAAGGTCGGCAGGATTATTTACAAGGTTTATTTAATACCGTTGTTTTAAAAGATATTGTTGATCGATTAAAAGATTGCAGATATTAAATTACTTGAAAGTATTGTGAGGTATATTTTCGCCAATATTGGTAGCTTGATTAACCCCACAAAGATTGCGAATTCATTAACAAGCGCAGGTCGAAAGGTAGATAACAAAACTGTAGAACGTTATCTTAGGGGCTTAGAAGATAGTTTACTGTTATATAATACAGAACGATTTGATGTGCGTGGCAAAGAATTATTAAGGTTACGTCCTAAGTATTATGTAGTGGATATGGCTTTTAGGCAACTATTACTACCTGATATTAACCGTGATAGGGGTCATGTATTAGAAAATGTTGTATATCTTGAGTTGCGGCGTCGAGGATATACAGTATATGTTGGACAATTAACAAAGGGCGAAATAGATTTCGTTGCTCAAAAGCCTGGTGGCATATTAGAGTACTACCAAGTATCAGAAAGTGTATTGGATCCAACTACTAGAGACAGAGAGTTAGCACCATTAGAAGCGGTTAAAGATCAGTATCCTAAATTTTTACTCACTATGGATGAGCTCTATAAACCTCATAATTATAATGGAATTCAGCAATGTAATGTATTAGACTGGTTATTAGGGATGTGATAATTCACATCCCTATTTTTTTGTATCTATATGTTGTTATTTAATATACTTATAAATCATGTTATTTAATTTATAAACAATGATATAATAAGATAAAAATAGGATATTTGTATACAGTTGTTAAGTAAAGGTGCATCCTTATGAGTTTTTTTCCAATTGGATTCAAGAAAAATTATTCGACAATTACGAAGAATGGCGTTTGAAGAGTCCCGATTATAATCGGAACGGTTTTAACATAGTAGGAATAGATAATACCTTACAGGCCATGCATGATGGATTTTTTTCATGTTTATAGAATTATATCCACCTCATGCTATCGATGGCTGCACTGCGATGAAAGCACGTGTAGGAAAAACACCGGATGCAGTAGATATATTCTTAGATATTAATGATAAAACCTATCGTATGGCAGATGTAAGTTATCCTGATGCGGTACAGATGATGCGGGCTTTTGTGAAGAAACGTCGGTTGCCTGACCGTAGCCTGTTTGTAGAAACAGTAAAAATAGATGTTAAACAAATTAAGTCGACTTTTGCAGAGTTAGCAGCGTTATTATTTGGCGATACGAAACAAGCTAAATCTTTCATGTCCAAGGTAAAGCTAACATCTATGGATGATATAGAAGATGATTGGTGGAACCTCTATGAGAAACTACAGTCTAAAGGTCGCGCTGTAGAGATATCTTTAAAAATTGAATTAGAGGATTTCTTTATCATGTGCAGAAGTTAATACGTAACAAGTCTTTAGATACTAGCGAAAATCTAACTATTGATACATCCGCATTCGATGATAGTCAATGTATTGGGGATTGGTGCGCATATTTTAATTCCACGTGGAAAAACCAGAAGTTAGTAGGTATGGACATCGGTACAGATAGTTTGGTGCTCATGGTACTTTCAAATGAGGAATTTAAAAGAGCCCAAGAACTAGCGAAAGAATTATTACATAGAATCGATGTAGCTGAACGTTTGTGATGTAACGAAAATTATAATGTAGTGGCACGATTATAATGTGGCCGTATCTATAAAAAGGTTGTAATTCTTAACTGTAAACAATTTGCACTGTATAAATGTGATGAATAGGAGAGAATCATATGAGTGTTGTACGTCTACCAGAATATGAAGCAGAGTTTGAGCCGGAAGTATTTGAAATCTATGCATTGCCGCGTAGCGATGCGAATGGGGCTAGTCCTTATTTAGATAAGTACCATAGACCATTAGTGTCCACCGATGCTATCCTAGATACTCGAACTGGCGTGCTTGACCGTAGCGAAGGTATTTTGACGTGGATTATTGAGGGCCTTGATGATAGATGGGGCTATTCTTTTGAGCCACACGGTGTCTATAAATTATTAGTTAAGAAAGCTAAGCCCATAGAGGATTTAGGCTATATGCGTCCCTCTTGGAATAATCGCTATTATGTACTTGAGGTGTTAGAGGAACATGCTAAACATAGCGAGTTAGAGGCCTTGTCGGCGTATTTGAAAACCCCTAAATACCTTCATACTGACAGGGGTGACTTCCTGTTAAATCGCGAGTATCAATATTACACAGCGAGAATTGATGATTATGCATTCACCCTTGATGTAGACGAGGGTTCTGATGAAAGCTGCACCGTGGCGTTATCGGCTTTCAATACAATCGATAATTTCAAAGCATTTGAACAGCGAATTAGTACCTATATTAGTGAGACCTTATTAGACCTCGCTAACGATTGGCTCGACAATGACGACCAAGATCCGATTACGGCAGAAATATTTGCCAAGCGTATTACTATGGGCGAATTGGCGTTCCGCAATGATGGTACCATAGAGGTCTATTATGACGATGACGATATTTTCTGGGGACACTGCATCATAGCCAATATTGATGCGGAGGGGAATCCTGTACATGCGGATATTGCAGGATAATAAACTAGTGGAGAGAGACGATGGAAAATCTGTATAAAGAATTAAGAAGCTTTTTTGCCAATGATATTGACCTAACTGATTTATTTGACTCCGAAGCTATCATCTGGATTGACTGGCGCGAGTATGACGAAGATGTGGTGAACTATTTCAATGATATGATGGCTGAGCCTATCGATATTAAAACGGTTAGTAATGGCAAGGCTTATGGTGACGATATTGTGTTACAAAAAGGCGATAAAGAGCTGCAAATTCCTTACGGTGATGAGCAAGATCGAGATGTGACCATCAAATATTTCAATGACTTTGTTCAGCCTGATTATGAGGTGCGTTGGTTTGCTGAAAGTCTTGGAAACGATACGCTCGGATTTACCGTGCTTTCAGGGGCAGAATGGGCCAAATTAGACGATGAATTTGGGGCGGATACGGTTCGCTATTATTTTGAACCTATCGATTTTGAAAGCGACATGTTTAATCTCGGCATGGATGAAGTCTTTGCGTTGCTTGCGTTACGAGAAAATAGTGAAGGCGTTAATACTCAATTTAGTACACAATTAGACTGGATTAGAATCATAAATAAAGAAAAGACCTTGGCTGAACAAAAAGAGAACGGACAAATTGACTTGAAACAATACATGGTCGCTAAAAAAGAACTACAACAGAGTAAGGATGATTTTATTGCCGCTCATGGTCCGATGAAATAACCGGTAATGAGTCGATAGAATAAGAGGTTATCAATATGGACTACTTAGAAACATTACGAAATGATGCTAAACTAGCTGAAGAGTTTGACATGCTGTTTGATTTCCGCCTATTAGACGGGTTGGAAGAACGAGATACTGCTGAAGGGCGATGCACATTCTCTTTGGCGGGTAAGGCCTTTGCAGTAGATGGCTCTGGTGGTGAATATCATCTGTTGGCGGATGGCTCTGTTGGCTATTGGAGTAGTGAGGGCGAAGCAGGGCGTCTCGCTGAAAGCATGGAAGATTTGTTTCATTTGATCGTTTTTAGTATTTGTTGGCATGATTACTGTGACTCAAGTAAGTATGCTGATGCGGAAACACTTGAAGAATATGGTCAGAATAAGCAGTTGGATATTATCTCTTATTCGCCGATGGAACTTTGGGAACCCATTGTGAAAGCTTTACATATGCCCATAGACATGAAACTTTCACCTGTTTTACAGAAATTCTATGATGCGGCGCATCGTGAACCTCTATATGCTTGCTATTTCCATGAAGATGATGGAACCGTTACAGAATCACAAATGCTGTTTTTCTAGACATATTGTTTAAAAGGAGAATTATATGGCTATTGATGGAGTAAAAATCATAGATAGTGATGATGGCCATGATATTTATAATTTGATTGTTGAGCGCTATAGAGATGGCACTAGTATTGATACCATTGTTTCAGAGATTTTGGCTGAAGAGCAGAATTTTTGTACTGACGAATTCTATACAGAAATTTATTGGACTGCCGTAGCCTATTCGCTGTGGAAGATAGGTCATCTGCCGCAGGATATCAAAGAGAAAGCATTAGACATAATCGCGAAGGGCGCTCATGCGTTTTGGCTAGAAATTGATAGTAAGGCGCTTAAACAACGTCAAAAGGTGTTAGATACATTAGCCGTACAACTACAAAGTGAAAATCCAAAGCCTCTAAAGGTTCGTAAATCTAAAACAAAGCGAGAACCTCATGTTAAGGTGGGCGACGTATTAGCTGTTAAGTTTGAAAACGAGTATGGAGCTATTTTTGTATCTGACGTGGATCAATCACCGCGAAAAATCGAGTACCATTTGGCCTGTACGCGGCTTTTACAAAAAGAAAAACCTACAATGGAGCAGTTTTTAAATAGTAAAATCGCCTGCCGGAAAGACAATACAAATTTCGCTATCGATACCGACTGTTGGTTTAATCATAAAGACCTAGGCCTATTGCTAGACCATTTAGAAATCATTGGGGCTGTTGAACTCTATCCGTGTAAATTGTGGAAACTAGCACCAGCAGGCACGTTGGAAGATATCTATGAGGAGATTGTAGATAATCCTAGGCTAGGAAAACTGCGTCTTATAGACACCTTTGAACTGGTGAAAGAGGTTATTCAGAAATAATCTTCGGGAGAATGCGTTACTATAAAGGTGTAAATTTAATGGATACTATGACGAAACAATGTATAGAAACGGTGAAAGTCAGTGACATACCTTGGCATCGTTTGACCACAACTTACGGCCGTGCCACAGATTTTTCCTGCTCATCTTGAGGTGTTGTGGGATATGAAGAACGTTGGTGCCATTGATGTGGCAGGTGAAGAGCTGGCCCAAAAACATTGAGCATCAATCGACTTTATGGCATGCTACGCCCTTTGCATTGATTTTTTTCTATTACGTATTTTTTTAAAAAAAGCCGTTGAAGAACAAGGTCATAATGAGGTAGCAAAGTATTTAGTAAAAAGAATTAGCTGAATTATTCATAATTATTGCTGAGTGTATTAGAGATGGTCTTATGCTAGAACATGCAGATCCACTACCGAGTTTTGCGGATATGCTCAACGAAGAATATCTTTGGTCTGAAGAGTACGATGAAGATGAAGATATTCTTAGATATGAGGAAGAAGAGGTATTTCCGGATGACCTGTTCTTTAGCTTCTATTACTACTCACTGCAAGTACTTTTTACTTGGTAAGCCATTATTGGATGAAGCTAATGAAGAAGAGGGGAAATTGCTAGAACTACTGACAGAGATTGACCACTAATAATCTATGGAGGTTATACTCTATTAAATGTTTATAGAAATCATAGATTATTAAATATCTAGGGAGATTCTAGATTACTAGTTATCTACGGAGGGTTTAGACTATGGGATTGATTGCTAATTATAGCTGTTTAAGCGATGTAAATTTAAAAGAGCTTAAAGCCATGGGCTCAGAAGAAGAGGAAATTCTTGAAAGTGTTGAAGAGTGGAATGACGACGATGAGTTATTGCTTGATATCGACAAGATGTGGGATGTGCTCCATTTTGTGCTAACTGGTGTGGGCACTGACCATAAGGATGATAATAACCCTCTTAGCCAAGCGGTACTAGGTGTAATGGCTGTTGAGGATATATCAGACTATGTAGCATATACAGAATACAATCATTTAGCCAATATCGTGGCAGCTCTAGATCAATTTGATATTGAAAGTGCACTCGAATCTTTTTGATATGACTGCTTGCAAAGAAGCAGAGCTTTATCCAAATATTTGGGACTATGATGAGGAAGAGGAAGAAATTAAAGATGAACTTCTTCATGATTTCGAGCAAATGAAACGATTCTATAAACAAGTGCTCGAAGCTAACGGGCATGTGCTTGTATCGATTTGCTAAGAATATAACAAACCAGTATCCATAAAGCTATTAATGAATACTGGCAATGATTAGTAATTTGAAAGTTTTATGCTAATTGTATTTTTGGAAATTTTATTATGGAATCGAGAATAGTTATAAAGGTATAATAATTATTCTCGATGTTATTTATTTAATAGGGTTGTTTTGGTGCTTTAGGATTAAAGTAAAGATTGTAGGTTTTTATAAAAACGCAAACATTGCTGAATGGTAGACTGGGGATAAAAAAAGCCCGGTATTTCAGGTTCTTGATGTAAAAATTTCGGTAGGCATAAAACTAGAACCATCAAAATTAAAAGGCGGAAGTGGAGTTGACTTTATATTTTAGTCCAGTATCCATATTTATTCTATTAGCTAATTCTTGTTTACTCATACCTGATTTCAATAAAGTTCTTATATTATTATCATAATTATAAAAAGAATGTTTCGTCTGTTTGCATAATAATATTATGTTGATATGATACTAGGAGCGTATTTGCATTAATTACATAATATGGTGGCGCATATCTTATTGATTTTTATACTATTTGTATCTACATACTCTTCTATTTTTTTCATCTGAATATACTAAAGTATATTGGTTGGGATTGTTATGAATATCATTTAGTGAAACAGCATGACTAGTGAGTGGTATTAGTAATAGTCGAAGCATTATAGGATCCTTATTTGATAAAAAAATAAATTATTTTTTTCTATGTTTATAATAATTATATCAAATGTGGTTTGTTATGTGCACAGAATGTTAAGTCTTTTGATATTAGTTTGTTCTTGGGAAGATAGTATAAAGATGGTACATAAAAATGGACAAAGCACGTAAAAAGGAATTATTGAAAGACTATAAAAGCTAAAGAAAAACAGAATTTTCAAGATAGCTTACCTATGGACGAAGAGTTGTTTTGGAATCTCTTTGACTATGTAGACGAGAAATTAGAGGCGAATGACGGTTGCGACCATAGTTTGACTTTCACAAGAGAATTTTTTTAGAAACACAAAAGATAGATGTTGAAAGCGTACTAGATTGGATTATCAACGAAGGTGGCGGTTGTGATTGCGAGGTTCTCTACAATGTAGAGGAACGTTTTGAAGAGTACCGTTAATAGTATTTTTCTATAGTTAATTCCTTTTTATTTACAAGTGTTACCATAAAGGTTTATAGTATAGGCATGTGATGTAATTATTCACATGCCTATTTTTCTTTATAAGGAGGACGCTATGCAACACGTTCAAACCCGCAGTACTACATCCGCGTTAGTACTCACAGCCGTATTGATTGCCCTCGCTACATTGCTTACAATGTATACGAAAATTCCAGTACCTGGCATACGCGGCTATTTCAATGTTGGAGATGTCGTTATCATGACATCCGCTTTATTATTAGGTCGAAAATATGGCGCCTATATTGGTGCTATTGGACCAGCGTTAGCTGATTTATTCCTTGGCTACGCAGTCTTTGTACCGATTACCTTCGTGGTGAAAGGCATTGAAGGCTATCTTGTCGGTACTGTCTATAACAATAAGACAACTACCTCTGCTTTGGTAGCAACTGTCGTAGGTGGTATTATTATCGTAGCAGGCTATTTCATCGCCGAATACTTTGTCTTCGATCCAGGCGTAGCCATTGCTAGTATTGTGACCAATACCATCCAAGCCGTTATGAGCGTTATTATTAGCATGATTCTCTATGCTATCTTGCGTAAACGCCTGGGGTAGTAAATTGACAGTCTCTAGAATTCAGACTATATTATAAGTACAAAAGAGCCAGTTAATGTGTTCTAGGCGTTAGGCTCATTAAAGAATTGAGAAATTTGATAAACCTAACGTGTCTAAGTATTGCAGTACTTAGTCGCGTTAGGTTTATTTTTTTGCTTAGTTTGCATTAATATTATTTGTTGAATGAAACATAAGTTCGATATATAATGTAATTAAGATAGTCGACGAGGTTGGGTCGCCCTTTTTCTTTGAAGGGGTGAAGCCTATGAGTGCCTACGAAATCATTATGATTGTCCTTGGGATTTTAACTGTAGTTATTTCCTTTGGAGCATTGATAGTGCTGATTTGTCGTAATAACGACAAATAGCCCTTCGTTACCAACTGGTAGCTGAAAACGAAAGGCCATTTCTGCATGTTTTATAATGTTTTGGGATGAGCCTGACGGAACCACTCGTCGACTATCTCTTTATTACATTATAATGAGAATGGCGTATATCGTCAATCTCATTATAATATAATGTACATTGAGGATTCCATCGGAACCCCTCTCTTTTTATTGCAGCTCATTCCTTAATTCAGAACATTTCGTTCTTCAAAGACCGCTTTCACCGTAAACAGTGCGTTCAGCACGCGTGGAAATCCCGCATAGGGGATGCAGTGGGTACAGACCTCTACGATTTGCTCGGGCGCAATACCGACATTGAGTGCCACATTGGTGTGTATTTTCAGCTGTGCCTCGCAACTGCCCAGCGTTAACAGGGATGCGAGCGTAATCAGTTCCCGTTCCTTGAAATCCAGGTTGGGGCGCGTGTAGATGTCGCCGAACAGTTCGACCAATAAATCGGCTATGGCCGGTGAAATCTCTTGAATTGTGTTATACACCTCCTCGCCGTGCAGCCCGTCAATTTGTTTCAATGTGTTCATACCGATGTTAAAACGTGTTTCTTTCATAATTATTACCTCCGTCTAGACGTATGATATATGCTCGAGTATACTTGAGGTCAAGGTGGTGAAAGTATGAAAATCGGTGAATTTTCAAAATTGGTGGGACTGTCTATTTCTACATTGCGATATTATGAGGATCAAGGGTTCCTTCACATTGAGCGGCAGAACGGTATTCGCAATTATCATGCGGAGGATGTGGGGTTTGTGCAGTTTATTAAACGCCTGAAAGACATGGGAATGCCACTTGCGAATATCAAGCGGTATGCGGATTTAAGGTATGCCGGATCTCATCCGGTCCATGAAAGAATGACCCTGTTGCAAGACCACTATCGGTTTATTGAGGCCGAAATTAAACGATTGGAAGGCTATAAGAATAATCTAGAAGATAAGTTAGAGTTGTATGAACATCTTTTTGAATCAAGATTACAAATAATTGACATACGTATAAATACGTATTAATATATATATATATCAAAAATATAAAAGGACGGTGATTAAAGTTTGACCACACCAAAAGAGTTAATGAAGGTTTTAACAAAGGATGGTTGGTATATTGATAGAGTTAGAGGTTCACATCATATATTAAAACATCCAACAAAAAATGGGCGAGTGACTATAGCACTACATAAAGAAGATTTAAAACCTAAAACATTACAAACAATCTTGAAGCAAGCGGGGCTTAAATAGCCCCCTATCAAGATAAAATGGTGGAGTTAAGATAATCACAAGCTGAATGTCTAGATAGGAGGAAATAATGAGAAAGGAAATGTACCCAGCTGTATTTAGTACAGACGGTGAAAATGGATATACGGTAAGTTTTCCAGATTTATTAGGCTGTGTAACTGAAGGCAATACTTTATGTGAAGCGGTAGAGATGGCTGAAGATGCACTAGGTATTTATTTATATTCATTGAGTGAGGATGGCGAGGAATTTCCAAAAGCAAGTAATCCAATCGATATTAAATGTAATGAAGGGGAGTTTATAGATTTAGTAAAATGGGACGAAGAAGAGTATTTAAAAAGAACAGATAACAAGGCTATAAAAAAGACTCTCACAATCCCAAGCTGGTTAAATCATAAAGCAGAAGAGAAACAACTTAATTTTTCACAAATTTTACAACGAGCTTTAAAGCAAGAACTAGAACTAATATAGTATAAATATTTATATGATGTGCTTAGATTAATTAAATCTAAATTTACGAGCGTTTCAATGAAGGGATAAAT
>BNJV01002836.1_pt1 | contig 13275 bp, 15 predicted proteins | sample 8540591 | NCBI WGS metagenome assembly BNJV01 (sample SAMD00202457, study PRJDB9452) | human saliva metagenome | host: Homo sapiens
TAGATGGAAATTTCATGCATGGCGAACAGATGTTTATAGGGTATTATAAATATATACTTTATTTATTTACTTTTCTGAAACATGAGGAGACTTAGTAATGAGTAAATTCGTATCGATACATTTATGTCTCACTATCCCTGGTAAAGCAGTTGATACATATGACGAAATCTATGAGCCTATTAAAATGGATGATGATATACCACTGTCTCATCATTGAGGTGAAGATTGATAATACTTCAAAAATATTTCTGTACCAAGACATTAGCATCGAAGTATAGAAATCTTATTACCGAAATCTGGTGGTACACTAAATTCATGGAAGATCAAGGGGATAGAAAAGTTTATCCAGGTGATTTTGCACTAATTAATTCAGCTAGTGTTCATGAACTTGAAAGAGCAGACGCGATCATATCTACCATGGATACAAGCGATACAGATTTCATATCCATATCTATGTTATTTAATAGAAAATTTTGAAGAAATAACATTCACGCATGAATATTTAGAAGAAGATAGAAAAGAAATGACAGAGTTTATTGTGTCAACTTATAAAGGCATATGATAGTAACCTAGCGAATAGAAGATTAATTGTTGTGACTGCACTGGAATCATTTTCAAGTATTTTATGTAATCGATATATGATTCAAAAAGAGAATAAAATCATCCCTAACGCTGAAGATTTAATTACAAATACAATGCATTATATGTCAATACATGTATTTGAAGTCTTCAATGCAAAGAAGACAAATGAGAAGCGATGAATGTGTCATATGAGTTATCTTTCAAGAAAGTTCAAAGAAGTATCAGGGTTTTCGTTGGGGAGTATGCGACAAGGATTCGTATACAAGCAGAAGCTCGAATTATTAGGAAATAGACATACAATTTCAGAAATTAGTGCTATCTGTGGATTTGCGAATGTGAAATCCTTGGAAAGAGAATTTAAAAAGAAGCATCATTGTAGCCCAACTAAATGGAAACAAGAACATAGTAGTTATATTATGCTCTAACAATGGTTAGAAACAACTATGCAGTAATCGCACATTCAATACACTTAACTACAGGGAGGTATTTGAATGAATAATACTTTTAAGATGATTCTTGCATGTGATTGACGTTAATAATCGCAGGATGCGGTGCAGACAAGAAGTCTTCCGTAGCAGGGAGTGATGTAATTACAGGAGAATACGATATGACAATTACAGGATATGATTGGGATGTGGAACAGATAGTATCATAATGAATTTAGATCATCCATTAGATGTCGTGACCACAGATCTCATTTTACAGTAACAGAACATAAGCAAGCAACAAATTTCATGGCAGAGGGATTCTAGTAGAGGAAGTTGATGTACCACGTCAAGTTACGAATGCTTATCTTGTAGATGAGAATGGAAAGAAGACCACAGAACCTTCAACACGTGTAAAGCTTGAACTCTACGTTTCACCAAATGATGGATCGCCCATTACTATTCTCGTTTCCAAGTATGATGAATATATGGTCAAAAACCATATACATTAACAGTTACAAAAGCAGAAAAATGCAGAAGCTAACAAGTAATGGCACAGAAATAAAGGATTTTACAACAGCATTGATCGCTGCATCTAAAAACAACTTCTGTAGATAAAATTTAAGATAGATTCTTTTAAAGCAAAAAGATGGTGTAACGTATCAATACGCTTTCCTATACACCGGAAGGTGGAAGTAAGACTTTAGTTGTTTGGTTACATGGTCTTGGCGAAGGTGGAAACAGAGAACACGATCCTTCTGTAACACTGCTTGCAAATAAAAGCAGGAATCTTAGGAGATGAAAAGTTCCAATCTGCAGTAGTGAGCAAAATATTCTTGTGCCACAATGTCCAACATACTGGATGGATAATGATGGAAAGATGACAAACTTCACTGGTGGTGGCATTCAAGCAGATGGAACATCACACTATTTAGAATCTCTACATGAACCGATCGCAAAAATACAAAGAAGAGACTGGTTCTACAAAGGTTGTAATTACAGGGTGCTCAAATGGTGGGTATATGATAATGCTAATGGCGCTAACTATCCAACAGAATACGATGCATATGTACCAATTTGTGAAGCATTACCAAATGCATTAATTACTGATGAACAAGTAAAGACATTAGCTAACTTGAAGATGTACTATGTTTATTCTCAAGATGATACAAATAGTTGTACCAGAACTTCACGAAGTACCCTCTTCTACAAAGATTAGAAGCAGCTGGAGCAAAAACACACTCATGCATCAGTAACTCGAACATGTTGTAGATACAACAGGAACATACTACGCAGATGATAGATGGACACCAACATTAGAAAACACAGGAAAGCAGTACCAATATATGGGTCACTGGAGCTGGATTTATTTCTTTTAATAACACACGTGTGATGCAAATGGCTTAAAGGCATGGGATTTCATCGCTAATGCAGTAAAATAAGTATAAGTTTTGTAATAATAACTATTAACTAGCTAACCGATCTGAAAAACGATCGGTTTTAAATATATATTTTGTGGAATCTGGCGTGTTTTTGTATAGATACTTTAGTAGACTAAAAACTGAAAAAGAGAAACATACTCTAGAAAGGATCGAAACATAAATGAAAAATTAATACAAGCTAGTATAGGAAATAAGGAATTATCTAACATGCTATCTGCAAGCATATCTCTAAATCGTATTTGATATAGAAAAATGTTGTACTATACTTTGTATAGTGAGTTTTTGCCAGCCGTAACAATCAATAATAGGTTTTTATGTTTTTAATAATAGTTTTTCAGTATTGTGAAATATATAAGCATGAAAAGAAAAACTCTCTTTCGAGAGTTAACTTCACATAATGTGAATCCGCAAAGCGGTACTCGCTAAAAGCTTGTTTGAACTTTACTATGTAAATTATCTTACTGGTATAAGACAATTTTCATAATACTAAAAATAAAATTGTTGTCAATAATATTATTTAAAAATGGAGGAAAAATGAAAAACAATGGTAACAATCTTCAACAAGGCAATTACTATTTAGGGCTTAGACGTAGGAACGAGTTCAGTTGGATGGGCGGTAACAGACACAGATTACAATATTTTGAAATTTAGAGGAAAGTCTATGTGGGTGCTAGACTTTTTGATGAAGCATCTACAGAGAAGATCGTCGAACACATCGTAGCAATCGTAGAAGATTAGCTAGACGAAAGTACAGACTATTATTACTAGAACAATTATTTGAAAAAGAAATTCGTAAAATTGATGATAATTTCTTTGTAAGACTACATGAAAGTAACTTATGGGCTGATGACAAGAGCAAACCGTCAAAATTCCTTCTGTTTAATGACACCAATTTTACGGATAAAGACTATTTAAAAATATCCAACAATTTATCATTTGCGTAGTGATTTAATCCATAATTCTACGGAACATGATATACGTTTATTATTTTTAGCGTTGCATCATTTGATTAAATATCGTGGTCATTTTATTTATGATAATTCAGCTAATGGAGATGTAAAAGACATTAGAAGAAGTGGTAACAGATTTTGAAAGATATCTTAACGAAAATGATATTGAATTTAAGATTGAAAACAAAAAGAATTTATCGATGTTTTGTCTGATAAGCATCTTACAAAGAAGGAGAAGAAGACAAAACTTAAAAAGTTATATGGAGATATTACAGATTCTGAAATCATTAATATTTCAGTTTTGATTGAAATGTTATAGGATCTTCAATTTCATTATCTAACCTATTTAAAGATATTGAAATTGATGGAAACAAAAATTATCTTTTAGATAGTGATATTGAGGAAACATTAAATGATGTTGTAGATATTCTTGGGGATAATATAGACTTATTAATACATGCAAAAAGAAGTATACGACATAGTTTGTATTAACTTCTTCTTTAGGTAAACATAAATATCTCTGTGATGCAAAAAGTTGAATTGTTCAAAAAGAACAAAAAGACTTGCAGATTCTTAAGAAATATATCAAGAAAAATCATCCAGAAGACTATAAAAGATTTTTAGTAGTCCAACCGAGAAGAAAAATTATGCGGCATATAGCCAGACCAATTCAGAGAATGTTTGTAGTCAAGAGAGAATTTTGTTTATTCATTAAGCCATATATCAAAGATATGGCAAAATCTGAAAATGAAGATGAAGTTAGAATTGCTAAGGAAGTTGAGGATAAATCATTCTTAACGAAATTAAAAGGAACAAATAACTCTGTTAGTGCCATATCAAATTCATGAAAGAGAATTAAACCAAATTCTAAAAATATCGTAGGATATTTACCGTTCATGAATGATAAACAAAAGAGATATCTATAGTCGATAAGATTAAACTGATTTTAAGTTTAAGATACCTTTATTATGTTGGACCATTAAATACAAAAATCTACTCGTTCATGGGTATATAGAAGCGATGAAAAATATATCCATGGAATTTTAGTAATGTTGTTGATTTGGATAAGACCGCACATGAATTCATGAATCGATTAATTGGTCGTTGTACTTATACAAATGATCCGGGTTTCTACCGATGGATTCACTACTATACAGTAAATATAATGTTTTGAATGAAATTAATCCTATCAAGGTGAATGGCAAAAGCTATACCTGTTGAAGTTAAACAAGCTATTTATACGGATCTCTTTGAAAAATAGTAAAAAGAAAGTGACTGAAAAATCAATTTACATTTACTTATTGAAGAATGGACATATTGAAAAAGAAGATATCATTAGCGGTGTTGATATTGAAATAAAAAGCCAAGCTGAAATCACATCATGACTTTGCTAAGATTATGGAAGAAAATAAGTGTACACCAGATGAAATCGAGAAAATTATTAAAGGTATTTTTAGTTTATTCTGATGACAAATCAATGCTTAGAAGATGGTTGAAAGAACAATATCAAGGGATTATCTGATAATGATATTAAGTATCTTGTAAAACTAAATTACAAGGAATGGGGTAGATTATCTCAAGACGTTATTAACGGATATTTATACAATTAATCCTGAAGATGGAGAAGCATGTAACATTCTTGATATTATGTGGAATACAAATGCTACATTGATGGAAATTTTGAATAATAAAAAGTATCAGTTTAAAACAGAATATAGAAGATTACAAAGCAGAAAAATTCATGATGTGAAGCAAAGTCTGCACGAGGAATTAGATGATAGTATACTCTCCAGCTGCAGACGTAGTATTTGGCAGGCATTGCGTATTGTAGATGAAATTGTAGATATTAAAAATCTGCACCTAAGAAAAATCTTCATTGAAATGACTAGAGAAAAGAAGAGCGCAATGAAGAAAAAGAGAACTGAATCACGCAAAGATATACTTTTGGAGTTATACAAATCTGTAAGTCCCAAGCTGATGGTTTTTATGATGAAGAATTATTTGAAAAGTTAAGCAATGAGAGTCACTCAAGATTACGTAGGGATCAACTATATCTTTACTATACTCAAATGGGTAGAAGTATGTACTCTGGAAAGAGAATTGATTTTGACAAGCTAATCAATGATAAGAATACATATGATATCGATCATATTTATCCACGTTCAAAGATTAAAGATGATAGTATTACAAATCGTGTTTTAGTTGAAAAGGATAATAATGGTGAGAAGACTGATATTTATCCTATCTCAGAAGATATACGTCAAAAGATGCAACTCGTTCTGGGAAATCCTTAAAGAAAAAGGATTGATTAGTGAAGAAATATAAACGCCTTACTGTAATTATGAATTAGCTGACGATGAGCTATCTTCTTTCTGTTGCAAGACAGTTAGTTGAAACACAAACAATCTACAAAAGCACTGGCAACACTATTACAGAAAGAATATCCATCAGCGAAAAATTGTATATTCCAAAGCAGGAATGTTAGTGAGTTCAGAAACAGAAAGGGTAAAGAACTGCTAAGTTTAGAGAAATTAATGATTTACACCATGCAAAGGATGCATATTTAAATATTGTGGTCGGAAATGTTTATGATACTAAATTCACAGAAAAATTCTTCTTGAATATCCGCAATGAGAATTACTGATTTTCAAAAGAGGGTGTTTGATTTCAATGTAGCTGGAGCATGGGATGCTAAAGGAAGTACTTTTGATACTGTTAAAAAGTATATGGCTAAAAATAATCCCTATTATTACGTTTGCTCCATATGAAGTTAAAGGAGAACTGTTTCGATCAACAGATTGTTCCAAAGGGTAAAGGACAATTTCCTATTAAACAAGGTAAGGATATAGATAAATACGGTGGATATAACAAATTAACATGATCAGTTTTTAGTGGTCGAGAACATACAAATAAAAAGTCGAGAGTGAGAAACTTTGGAAACTGTTTATTTAAAAGATATTAATTTGTATAATAAGAATCCATTAAAATATTGTAAAGAGGTTTTTGGGCTTGATAGATCCTTGTATAATATACCCTAAGATAATGATTGGCTCATTATTTAATATTGATAATAGAAAGATAGTTATTACAGGAAGAAGTGGCAATCGTTTTGTTTGTCATCACACATATCAACTTTCTATAAATGAGTGAGTATGCAAGATATTTAAAAACCTTGCTAAATACCTGGAAGAAGAGCCGGAAGGAGATTGTGATAGAGAAGCAAGTCTTTCTATAAGTAGTGAAAAATTTAGAAATGCATTATTTTATTAAAATAAACTAGGCACTAAAACATATCCTCAGTATTACTTCTCTAAAAAATAGTGTAGATGACTTTGAAATAAATTTCGGAAACTCACAATACACGTAGTCAATGTGAAGTTTTGCGTCAGTTATTAAAGGCGTTTAAATGTAATCGGAGACCTCAAATATCGAAAAAGTTAAATAAAGTAAAAACAAGCTGGAATAATAATCATTTCTAATTCTATTACTAATTCTAAATCATTTAAATTGATTCATCAGTCAATAACAGGATTATTTGAGAAGAGGTAGATTTGTTGAAATAATATGGGATGGCGTACGGTAATCATATCGAATACATGCGAAACTTGATTACAAGATGGATTATTTAGTAGTTCGTTCAAGTAATCAAGTTTCACGAATTCATCTTAGTGAAATTTCTTTTGATAATTGTTGAAACACCATCTGTCTCTCTGACAAGATATCTATTATGCGAACTTGCGGCTAATAAGATTGGAATAATATTCTGTGACGAAAAAGATATCCTTAATGGGCAATACATTCCATTTTACATCGCATGATACTAGTGAGAAAATTAGAAAAACAGTATAACTGGGATATAAATTCAAAAATGACTATTTGGAAGGAGGTTGTGACTAGAAAAATTATTGGTCAGATGAATGTCTTAAATAAATATAATCATATAAGTTCTGGTGAAAAATTAAAAGCAATATTCTTATGACGTTGAAATAGGGATACTACAAATCGCGAAGGACATGCAGCAAAGGTTTTATTTCAATTCATTATTCGGAAAAAGATTTTTCACGTGATGATAGGAGAATATCATCAATGCTCAATTGAATTATGGATATAGTATTCTTCTCTCACAGTTTGTAGAGAAATTGTAAAAACGGATATATTACACAGATTGGTATTCATCACGATAATATTTTTAATAGTTATAATCTTGCTTGCGATCTGATGGAACCACTACGACCTTTATTGATTTGCTAATATTAAAACTTGAACATGTTGCTCTTTCCACTGATTATTAAGCATCAATACTTACCTTCCTAAATAGGAAGGTAAGTATTATGGGTCGAGAACAATATATGCTCAATGCGATTGAAATTTACATTAAGAGTATACTGGATTCACCTCATCTGAAGATCCTATAGTCTAATTAAATTTATTGAATATGAATTTACGTGTTATGAGAGTGATAGTATCTTTTGATTTACCTATAACCACGATACAAGGTATTCGCGCATATACAAAGTTTCGTAGATTTTATTAAAAGATGGATTTATTATGATGCAAGAATCAGTATACTCAAAAATTGGCACAAAATCAGTTAGCTGAAATGCATTAATTTCTCATGTAAGGAAAAAATAGTCCGGATGAGGGATTGATACAAATACTCACAGTAACTGAAAACAGTATTCAAATATGGAAATGACTATAGAAACAAAAAGGATGATGTTATTAATTCATCAGAAAGAATGATAATATTATGAAACTGGCTAATTCTAAATGGAAACACTAGAATTTGAATGTGGGTCGCAAAACATTGGTGGTTGAAAATGTTGAATTATTACGAACTATTATTCTTCAACTTAAATTTCAAATAAATAATAAGATAGAGATTTTATTCTTTCGGATAATGATGAAATTTCTTTGGATATTTCTAAAAATATTTTATTGATTACAGATGTATTTGAAATTAGTGGTTTATCTAAACAGTTGAAGAATAAATTACAACAGTATGTTGAGAGTAGCTATGATAATGATGATTTATACCAAGATGTATATCAAAAAATTAATTGAATTGGGAATGATTTAACTAATTCATCACCACTATCCATTATGTTTTAATCAAGAAATAAGTAAATTTGATATTATTAGTTATTAGATATACAATTTGGAACATAATTATTCTTCATTATTAGAAGAGGTAATTGATTACATCGATATCTTTTCTCAAATTATCAAAAACTAAATTATTTGTTTTTGTATCGCTCGCGTAGTTTTTCTGACAGATGAAGAATTTAACAATTTTTATGAAGATAATGGACTATAAAGGTATTAGAGTTTTGTTGATTGAGAGATATTTATCGTTGGATAATGGTATTAACAACAATGTCCATATAATTGATAAAGATACAGTGTGATATAATTGGTATGCAAAATAGCATACCAATTACTATGTTGGATATTTACATGTACTTAACATTTGAGGTTTGAGAACTATGTAAATTATGCTGGTAGCAAAACTGAATGTCGAGCCTTTGTGTTATGGGATACGTTTGAGAACTATGTAAATTATGCTGGTAGCAAAACGCGCTCCTGCAAGTGTGCAAAACCTCTCGTTTGAGAACTAGTGTAAATTATGCTGGTAGCAAAACTTTTGATTCTTAATTAGTTTTTCCACGGTGTTTGAGAACTATATAAATTATGCTGGTAGCAAAACCAACAATTCGAGCATAGATCGTATGATTATGTTTGAGAACTATGTAAATTATGCTGGTAGCAAAACTTTCTAGTTCCATGCCCATATTGAATTAAGTTTGAGAACTATGTAAATTATGCTGGTAGCAAAAACCCTTCGATTTCCCTTTGAACCGGCTGAATCGTTTGAGAACTATGTAAATTATGCTGGTAGCAAAAACCATGACAGTATCTATGTTTTCCTGTACTCGGTTTGAGAACTATACAAAATTATGCTGGTAGCAAAAACGATTCGCAAGCGTGATGTATTACAAACAACGTTTGAGAACTATGTAAATTATGCTGGTAGCAAAAACAATAAAGGTGTAAGTAACCCTTATCAATCGAGTTTGAGAACTATGTAAATTATGCTGGTAGCAAAACCACGCTTAGAAGTTCTATATGGTTCTGTTTGTTTGAGAACTATGTAAATTATGCTGGTAGCAAAACTGATGTCGTTGTTGTTCCATCTAATCACCGTTTGAGAACTATGTAAATTATGCTGGTAGCAAAACTTGTAACCCTGTTGTAACATGCTCTGGGGGTTTGAGAACTATAAATTATGCTGGTAGCAAAACAGAAGATAAACGCATTATACGGAATGATGTTTGAGAACTATGTAAATTATGCTGGTAGCAAAAACTATTTGCTTTTGACAATGAACAATATCACCAGTTTGAGAACTATGTAAATTATGCTGGTAGCAAAACGGGGTGGAAGAATATAACCAAACCGAATGGGTTTGAGAACTATGTAAATTATGCTGGTAGCAAAACGGTGAACTGGTTTATAAAGGACAGAAGTGGGTTTGAGAACTATGTAAATTATGCTGGTAGCAAACTGATACCGTCCCATACGCCGCCAAAGAAGCCGTTTGAGAACTATGTAAATTATGCTGGTAGCAAAACCATAGAAGCAACCATAACTCAAATATAGCGTTTGAGAACTATGTAAATTATGCTGGTAGCAAAACCTTTTGATTTTTGATGAGTTTTTCAACAGTGTTTGAGAACTATGTAAATTATGCTGGTAGCAAAACAACATGTTCTTCATGTACATAGGGTTAGGGTTTGAGAACTATGAAAATTATGCTGGTAGCAAAACTAAAGATTACGTATGGAAATATTCTTTTAAGTTTGAGAACTATGTAAACTTATGCTGGTAGAAAACCATTTGCTTTGACAATGAACAATATCACCAGTTTGAGAACTATGTAAATTATGCTGGTAGCAAAACCAGAAGGAACAGGCGTTAATCCTTACGTTTGAGAACTATGTAAATTATGCTGGTAGCAAAAACCGATTAGTTTCCCAATCGCCTTTTACCCTGGTTTGAGAACTATGTAAATTATGCTGGTAGCAAAACGGTGAACTGGTTTATAAAAGGACAGAAGTGGGTTTGAGAACTATGTAAAATTATGCTGGTAGCAAAACTGATACCGTCCCATACGCCGCCAAAGAAGCCGTTTGAGAACTATGTAAATTATGCTGGTAGCAAAACCATAGAAGCAACCATAACTCCAAATATAGCGTTTGAGAACTATGTAAATTATGCTGGTAGCAAAACATCAAAAACAATTAAAAAAATATGCGTGAGGTTTGAGAACTATGTAAATTATGCTGGTAGCAAAACTAGCTGGTGTGATAGTAAGTTCGCTCAATGGTTTGAGAACTATGTAAAATTATGCTGGTAGCAAAAACCCGAAAACTCTACTTTATACATTTCAGATAGTTTGAGAACTATGTAAATTATGCTGGTAGCAAAACCTAATATTGATTCTACGAATGCTAAGGGTTGTTTGAGAACTATGTAAATTATGCTGGTAGCAAAAACGGCTTTGAAAAATACCTGCCAGTAATAAGGCCGTTTGAGAACTATATAAATTATGCTGGTAGCAAAACTATCTGTGTCACTCAGTTCGTTACTTTTTGTTTGAGAACTATAAATTATGCTGGTAGTAAAAACAAATCTGTAATTCATACTTGTAAGTGTCGGGTTTGAGAACTATGTAAATTATGCTGGTAGCAAAACACAAATTTATTTGAAGATGCTACTACAGTTTGAGAGTATAAATTATGCTAGTAGCAAAACTGGTTTCATCTCAAGATACACTCCACTTTCTGTTTGAGAACTATGAAATTATGCTGGTAGCAAAAACATATTTAGAAATTACAGGACTGCTAGTGAGTTTTGAGAACTATAAATTATGCTGGTAGCAAAACATACACTTCATGTGTTCTGAGTCCTCTCACGTTTGAGAACTATGTAAATTATGTCGTTAGCAAAACAAAAGAATCGTTGCTTACGTATTTGCAACGTTTGAGAACTATGTAAAATTATGCTGGTAGCAAAAACGATAAGAACATAAACAACTGTAACGACTGGGTTTGAGAACTATGTAAATTATGCTGGTAGCAAAACAACACCATTTGAAATAATGTCGATGCCAGTGTTTGAGAACTATGTAGAATTATGCTGGTATGCAAAACCTTCCTCAAAACCATCCATCTCTAACTTAGGGTTTGAGAACTATGTAAAGTATGCTGGCAGCAAAACTTTTATCTCCTTTTTCTTACTTCGTGAGGTTTGAGAACTATGTAAATTATGCTGGTAGCAAAACTCTCAGCGATTTTCCATTGCTTTCTAGCCATAGTTTGAGAACTATGTAAGTATGCTGGTAGCAAAACAACTGCTCACCTGCTTGTAGAAGCAAATCCGTTTGAGAACTATGTAAATTATGCTGGTAGCAAAAACAACAACATGCAGACAACTTCAAAGGCAATGTTTGAGAACTATGTAAATTATGCTGGTAGCAAAACCGTCTTTGAAACAATGTTATGAAGGGAGCGTTTGAGAACTATGTAAATTATGCTGGTAGCAAAACTTAGGGCTAGCACTGTATGCTCACCGTTGCGTTTGAGAACTATGTAAATTATGCGGTAGCAAAAACGTTTTCGTTAGCATGTCGCATCAATGCCTGGTTTGAGAACTATGTAAATTATGCTGGTAGCAAAACCTACTAACTTGGTTTGACTGTATGTTTTCAGTTTGAGAACTATGTAAATTATGCTGGTAGCAAAACCGAAACAATGCGTGATAAAACAGGATGGTCGTTTGAGAACTATGTAAATTATGCTGGTAGCAAAACAGGACAACAAATGTGGTACATGCTGCAGAGTTTGAGAACCTGTGAAATTATTTAGATGCTAGAACTTTATGATAAAACTAGGATTATGCGAGGAAAGCAAAAGATGTAGACCAAGCCCCAAGAGGGAGCGAGGGTTACATCTTAATGCTAATTATATCAAAGTCTTTTATGTTTATAAAATCCTATAGTCCTACAATGTGAATGTCTGACTATTTGATTCACGATCGTATTTGCATATCTGTGTTATCTATTTCTTTTGTAGTGAATATATTGATTGAGTTGCATCTCGATAATATTGTGAATTGCAAATAAAAGATTCAATTGTCATCATACATAACTTTCTGATTCTCATCATATCATATTACTATAATAATGCTATAGTCATCACTATATACAACTTATTATAAGTGAACTGGTATGTCATATCTTGGCTCTGCTTGCTTTATAAGATTCACGGTTACATGGCAATTTCTTCCGTCTCTACATCTCATGATAGTAATTATGGTATTAATAATTGTATTTATAATAAACTACTAATTTAGCTTCTAATGAATATAATTGGTTAATAAAACCCACAATTATTTTGCTATTTTGAAACCTGGCGTATTTTTGTATAGTACGATAGATAAAATATGAACTAATGATGAGAGTGGAATGAGAGAGACAACTTTTGTTGTGCCAAGATATGTAAATATTCAAAGTTTAAAAAGTCAATTGAGTTAGCTTGTTGACAAAAACACTTAGATCTCGACTACTTTTTGAACAAGAAAGGTATATTGTATCATGTGGGAGTAGAATTATGAACAAGAAAAAACACAAAAAGCTGAGCAAAAAGAGCATGGGATTGTTATGTTTGTAGACTAACATCGCCTCATTGAAATACATCGTCCTACAAAAGAAGAAAAGGAAATGCTCAAAAAGCAGGTTATATTATTAAATAGGAATTATATAGAAAAAGATTTCTTGTCGAAGTGGGGGCTTTTCTCTTGTGTTTTGTACCATCA
>BNJV01000835.1_pt1 | contig 13236 bp, 17 predicted proteins | sample 8540591 | NCBI WGS metagenome assembly BNJV01 (sample SAMD00202457, study PRJDB9452) | human saliva metagenome | host: Homo sapiens
AATCCGTGTCATAGTCATGGGCGGGGTGTCGGCGAATCGCCGGCACCCCGCCTTATTTGGGTGAAAGGACAAACACCACTACCCCTCCGGCACAGTGCGCCACAGCATCCGACAACGAGGCCGGGGCAGCCCAGTGGGCAAACCCGGCCTCGTACATCCACACAAGCAGAGATCAGTGTCCCGGCCAGCTGCGGATCGACGTCAGTGCGGCGACAGCGTAGCGAGTCCCACGCGCCCGCCAATGCGAACAGCTGCCTCAGGGACGAGGACCGACCACGCGAGGGGCCACGACGTAGGCGACCCAGTCTGGGAACGAAGCCGAAGGACGCCAGCACGAGCAGCACGTAGGACGGGATCTGCAGGGACGGCGGTACCCGCGAAGCCCACGAGCTGCAGCAGCATCGTCATCAGGAAGGAACCGGTTCCCCTTCGTCGCCAGCGGGGACGTGCCCGGGGGCTGCACCGGGTACACCCACCGCGCATTCACGACGAGGGTCGTCGCAGCGGCACCGGCGAAAAGAACAACGCCCATCACCTGGTGGAACACAAAATCGGAGGCGCTCGCGCCGGTCGCGGCATCGTGAATGAGATAACCGATGACCTGAGGTACTAACACAATGAGCGAACCAACGAGGCGTCCGCGACGTTCCTCGCGACCACTCATCCCCGACGACATCACGATCCAGGCGCCCGTCGAGTCATATTGCATGAGCGCACCGGTCGTCAGGCCCGTCGTGATGGGCACCAGGTAGAGGAAGATACCCGCCGAGAACGCGAACGACTGCCCCTCAGCAGCCAGCCGCCCCATGAAGATCGCGACAACCGGGAACAGCAGCGCGAGTGCCATGTTCATGTTCAGGCGCGTATCGACGATCCAGTAGCGCAGCGTGCGCGCGGCCAGGGAGGCGCTGCGCACACCGAGGCCGAGGCGCGTGAACAGGTCGACGCTGCGCAGGCCGGCGGCTCGCGACTGCTCGGAGCGGCGACTGCGCGCTTCTTCTTCGAGAGATTCGTCGATGAGATGGCGTCCCTCGTCGATGGCGCGCTGCGCGTCGGCGCTGATCTCACCGGCGTAGCCGCTCATGACGGGGCGCAGGACGGCGAGCCAGGCCCGCCAACCGACGACGGCGGTCACGACCGTGACGAGAGCACGGATCGCCGCGGCCACCCACGCGCCCTCGAGCAGCGAAGCAACCACGCCGAAAGGAGCTCCGAAGGGAGTCCACAGTGCGACGTTCAAACCCGCCTTGAAGGCCTCAACGGAAAAGTTCCGGGTCAGCAAAGACATCCAGTAACCCAAGGGAGTCAGCACCATCATGAAGACGACGGCACCCAGGGCCGTGACGGCATCCTTCTTGCCCGAGCTGTCCAGGCGTACCGCGAACCAGGTCCCGACCGCGCGCGCCCAGAGCACCGCGAGAGGCAGCGTCACGACACCAGCGATGAACCAGCCGAGCGCCTCAAGCCACTGGGCGCGCCACAGCGCGAACCAGACGGGTAGGAAGAGGATCATCGCGGACAGGAGCCCGCCGGGACCGACCGCAGTCGAGGCAGCCAACCCCGCTCCGAGGCGCTTGCTGGGTCCCACGTAGGGCGACAGGCGCACTGGATCGAGAGAGTTGTCCATCGAAGCGAAGATGATCGGAAGGACCAACCACAGCAAGAAGATGAAGGGCCCGACAATCGGCATCACGGGCGCGGCCAGCGAGGCCTCGTCGGAGCGAGCAAGGAAGGCGGTGCCCACGAGCGCGGAAGCATAGATTGCGCCGAAGTAGAGGACACCGAGGACGGCCAGAACGAGGACGACCGTCTGCTTGCGGACAGTGTTCCAGATGATGCGAAGCTTGAGGCGAATCAGTTGCCCAACCACGACAGACCTTCCTCGGAGTGGACGCCGCCGACCAGAGCGGTGAAGCGCTCCCCAGGTCTCCGCCCTGGGCGACCTCGTCGGTGGTTCCGGCAACGAGCACGCGCCCTTGTCGATGATGGCCACGTGCGTGCACAGCTGCTGGACGGTGGCCATCACGTGCGAGGACAGGATGACGGTGCCACCGCGACGCGTGTAGTCGGTGAGGATCTGGCGGATGTTGGTCGCGGAAACGGGATCCACGGCCTCGAAAGGCTCGTCGAGGACCAGGACTCGCGGGGAGTGAATGAGGGCGGCGGCCAGGGCGATCTTCTTCGTCATGCCCGCCGAGTAGTCGCTGATCAGCTTCTTGCCGGCCTCGGCCAGGTCGAGGGCCGCGAGGAGCTCGTGGGCGCGCTCGCGGGCGACGGAGGCGTCCAGGCCGTGGAGCATGCCCACGTGGACGAGGAAGTCGGGGCCGGAGAGGCGGTCGAGGAGGCGCATCCCATCGGGCATGACGCCGAGGAGGGCGCGTGCCTCCTGGGTTCGCGCCCACACGTCGACGCCGTGCACGTAGGCGGTGCCACGGTCGGGGGTGAGCAGGCCTGTGGCCATGGTCAGCGTCGTCGTCTTACCGGCGCCGTTAGGACCGACGATCCCGTAGAAGGATCCGGTGGGGATGTCGAGGGACAGGTCGGCGACGGCGACGAGGTTGCCATAAATCTTGACGAGGCCTCGGATCGCCAGTGCAACATCTTCCCCCACGGGGGCGGCGGGCACGGCGGGTTGCGAATCGGACACGAGATACTCCTTCACGCATTGAAATACCCGCTCATTTTACGAGCGATACAACGCAATGCGGTAGGACAAATCTCAGATGATGACCCTCCCCCGGGCCGATCACGCCGTCAGCGGGAGCTGACGATGACGGTCAAGCCCTGATCCGGTTCGTACGTCCAGGTCGCCTTATAGGCGCCCCACTGCTCCGACTGAGTGCCATCGATCGCGCGGGTCGCGTACATGCGCTCGCGCACCGCCGCTGGGGTACCGAGCTTGCCGAGCACGCACTGGAAGATCGGTGTCGTCAGACTATCCCCACTATCGGAGAAGGCCTCGAGGGTCAGCGAGGTCTCATCACTGGCCAAGCGAGCATGCAAACCACGTGCGTGACAGGAGTCGACGGCGTTCGTAGAAGCCGGAAGAACCCGTCGAGCGCGCAACACCTGATCCACCGACAACGGCCGCAACAATCAGGAGCGCCGAGGATGAAGCCGAGGAGGAACATCAGGAGGCCCATGGTGTCGCTGCCGCGGCGAGTGGGACGCTCACGGCGATCCATGCGCGAGGCAGCGACACCCGAGCGTCGTCGCGCGCTGGGCACGCGACGCGCCGACTCCCAGAGGCCTCTTCGACCTGTGTTGGCACAGGCAATGCCGGCGCGGACACGCCCCGTTTCTGAGCTACCTGCTCCCCTGCCGAGTTCACGACGCGCATCGTCGTGCGGTGCCAGTCATGATGGACGGGAACGCCAGGACGCTGATCGCCCTCAAAGGCCACCCCGGCCTCGTCCAAATGCGCGTACTCGCGCGCGGGAGTCCACAACGGGTGCGGCCTGCGCGGGGGCGGCCTCGCGCACAGTTACCTGGCGCTGCGTCACCGCGGCAGCGTTCTTCGAGGGACGAGAATCATTCGAGGAGCGCGGCGCACCGGAAGCCTTGCGTCGAACCACCGCGACCTCGGCGGTGACGGCCTGTTCGGCGGGAGACGACTCGGGCGCACGGGACATCGTGGGCAGGCTGGGCTGCTTGCGCGCACCGCGCGGGCACAGCATCGGCCGGATACTCCTGCGTCACCTGCCCCGCACCGATTCGATACGCGTCAGGCGTCCTGGCCCTCCCATAACTCCTCCATTAGTAACTAGCTGTCAGTTTCTTGACAATCATATGTGCTAGTTACTCGAAAAGCAACGGGATTAGTCGATACCGAGCGCCTTACGCAGACGCGCCACGTGACCCGTTGCCTTCACGTTGTACTGGGCCAGGGCGACCGTACCGTCAGGGTTGACGACCACGGTCGAGCGAATGATGCCCACGTAGGTGCAGCCGTAGTTCTTCTTTTTCACCCCAAGCACCGTGAGCCTCGAGAATCTCGTGATCCGGGTCGGAGGCCAGCGGGAAGGTCAGCGACTGCTTCTCGGTAAAGCGCTCGAGGGCGGCCATCGAGTCGGCGGACACGCCGATCACCGAGTAGCCGGCGCCCTGGAGCGAGGCCAGAGAATCGCGAAGTCGCAGGCCTCCTTCGTGCAGCCGGGCGTGGAGGCCTTCGGGTAGAAGTGACGACGACGCCGCGCGACGAGCGGCGAGCAGATCCGACAGGGACAGGGTTCCCTGGGTGGTCTCAGCGGTAAAGTCGAGGCCTTGCAGCCAATATCCAAAGCGCTCATGACCTCAGTCTATCGACCGCCACCTCCCCGGGGCGACCGGGCACGGGCAACTGTGCGCGAGATGGGACTCGAACCCACACGTCAAAAGACACTGGAACCTAAATCCAGCGCGTCTGCCAATTCCGCCACTCGCGCGCCACCCCAGTCTAACCGATGTCCCCGGAGCGTCCGCATGCCCTCGCCCACGTCGCTAGGGTGTCGCGCAGGCCCGAGAGAATCAGCGCCCGGTTGCGTCGATAGTTCCCTCGCCGAGAACACGGGTACCGCGATACACGACCATCGACTGGCCGCGCGCGACACCGCGCGCACTGTCCTCCAGGACAACGCTGATGGTTCCGGCATCGACGTCGCGCGTCAGCGAGGCGACGGGCACAGGGCGTGCCGTGCGCGCAGCTGCACGAAGAGGTCGGTGGCGTCGGAGCCGTCGTCGTCGGAGGCGAGCCAGACGGCGTCCGTGGCCATGATGCGGGAGATGGACGGGAGCTCAGACGCCCCCACGACGACCTGGTTGCTTTCCGGCCTCGTCTCGAGGACGTAGCGGGGGCGCCCGTCGGGTGCCGGTGCGCCGATGCCGAGGCCCTTGCGCTGGCCGACCGTGTAGTTCCAGTAGCCCTCGTGGCGGCCGAGCACCTCGCCGTCGGGGGTGACGATCTCACCCTCGGCGGTGCCCAGGTGAGCGCGCAGGAAGCCCTGCGTGTCACCGTCTGGAATAAAGCAGATGTCGTAGGAGTCCGGCTTGTTGGACACGCCCAGGCCGAGGCGCTCGGCCTCGGAGCGCACCCACGCCTTGTTGGGAGCATCCCCCAGCGGCAGGACGACCCGGTGAAGCTCTTCCGGGCCCCATGACGGCCAGCACGTAGGACTGGTCCTTGAGAGCGTCAGCTCCGCGGTGCAGCTCGGGTCCTGCCTCCCCGTCCACGATGGCGGCGTAGTGGCCGGTGCACACCGCATCGAAGCCGAGCGCGCGGGCGCGGGTGGCCAGCTCGCGGAACTTCACGAACTCGTTGCAGCGCACGCAGGGGTTGGGGGTGCGCCCAGCCTTGTACTGGGCGACGAAGTCGGTGATGACGGTCTGCTCGAATTCCTGGGCGAGGTCCCACACGTAGAACGGGATGCCGATGATTTCGGCGGCGCGCGCCGCGTCCCCGGCGTCCTCGATCGAGCAGCAGCCGCGCGAGCCGATGCGACACTCCTGGGGTTGGGAGGACAGGGCCTGTGGACGCCGACGACGTCGTGCCCAGCCTCGACGGCCTTCGCTGCGGCGACGGCGGAGTCCACGCCGCCCGACAGTGCTGCCAGAACTCGCATTTAGCGTTCCTCGTTTCGTTCGTTGCGCACGTGGGAGACGCCGTCCAGGGCGGCCCCCGCGCGGATGGCCACGGGCAGGGCAGCCAGGAAGGCGTCGATGTCGTCGCGCGTCGTCTCATGGCCGAGCGAGACGCGCAGCACGCCGAGTGCCTGCTCCTCGCTGCGTCCCATCGCCATGACGATCTCGGAGGGCGCGTGACCCCCGCGTGGCAGGCAGACCCAGCAGACACGGCGATCCCAGCCATGTCGAAAGCCATGGGGACGGCTTCGGGGCGGGCGGTGGGCAGGGACAGGTGGATGATGGCGCTCGACGAGGCCGTCTCCCCCACCGTCAGATACGTGCCCTCCGGCAGGGTGGGACAGCAGATGCGCGCGCAGGTCGGCCGCACGGGCTGCGAAAGCGGCGCGCTGGGCGACAACCTCGGTGAGGGCAGCACCGAGAGCGCAGGCACCCCCAACGTCGGGCGTGCCCGAGCGGATCGAGCGCTCGTGGCCGCCGCCGGGTCGGTCGGTCGTCATGGGGATGCCTCGTCGGGCGAGGGAGAACGCCGATGCCAGCAGGGGCGCCGACCTTGTGACCGCCGACGCTCATGAGGTCAGGCCGAGTTCTCCAAATGACACGTCCAGGGTTGGGATAGCTTGGGCGGCGTCGGAATGTGCGGGCCTCCGCTGGCGTGCACGAGCTCGGCGAAGTCTGCGACCGGCTGAATCGTGCCAATCTCGGAGGACACAAGGGTCATCGGATCCGAGCGCGAGGCGACCGTCCCACGGACCGGGCGCGTCGTCGCCGGAAACACCTGAGCAGGATGGACACGCCGCCCGCATCCACGGGCAGGAACTCCCAGGAGAAGCCCTCGCGAGGCGACCTCGCGCTGATGGGCGACCGCGTCGTGCTCGGGCCCGAGACGACGATCAGGGTCGCGCGCGCCGTCGCGCCGCGCATGCCTCGGGCCGAGGCCATCACGCCGAGGCATCCGATTCGGTGGCTCAGAGGTGAAAATAACCTCGTGGATGTCTGCGCCGAGGGCCGCTGCGACCTGCTCGCGCGCGTCGTCGAGCATGCGACGGGCCCGCCGCCCTCCGAAGTGGAGGGCGGCGGGATTGCCGGGGGTTGCGGCCAGGTCACGCTGGGCGCGGGTCCACGCCTCGAGGGCGCACTCGCGCAGCGGCGTGGTGGCCGCGTGGTCGAGGTGAGACGCTCACGCCTGGGAGCGCGCCTCCTCGATGGCGGCCAGGGCTGCAGGCACGACCTCGGTGACGTCGCCGACGACGCCGAAGTCCGCGATCTCGAAGATCGGGGCGTCCGGGTCGTCACACACGGCGACGATGTGGGCGGAGGACTGCATGCCCACCGTGTGGTGGATCGCGCCGGATACGCCCAGGCCGATGTAGAGATTCGGGGTGACGGTCAGACCGGTCTGGCCGATCTGCTCGGATCGCGGTGCCCAGCCCTCGTCGCAGGCGACGCGGGTCGCACCCACGGCGCCGCCGAGCGCCTGAGCGACAGGGCGAACCAGCTCGAAGTCGCCGTCCACGCCGCGGCCGCACGACAGTGGACGCATCCGTCAGGAGACACGCCTTCCTCCTCGTCGGGCACGGAAGGGAGCGACCTGAATCGCGGAGGCCTCGGGGCTCAGCTCGACGGCCAGGGTCTGCGGGGGTCAGGGCGACGGGAGGAGAGCCACCGGGGCCTCGTCGATGACGCCAGAGGCGATGCCGACGATCGGGGTCTGTCCCTCAGGACGATCCGCATCGACCAGGAGCCACCCAGGCGGTCTTGCCGATCTGGAGGACGCCGCCGTCGAAGCCGACGGAGGACGCACCGGAGACCACGCCGGCCTCGGTGAGGGCGCCGACACGACCGGCGATCTCACGACCACGTGGTCGAGCACAGGAGCACCAGACCGAAACTGCCGGTCAGCCAGCGCGGAGACAAGCGCGTCGGAGCGACCGAGGAACGCGCCGCGTCACCCAGGTCGGCATGCAGCAGCTGGGTCGCGCCCAGCTCGAGACAGGGCGGCCACATCGGGTGGCGGCCGGGGACGGCGCGACGACGTCGGCGGAAGTCAGGGACGCGGCCAGCGTAACCGCCTGGCGAGCCGGGGCGTCAGGTGATCACCCGCCTGGTCGGCCAGAACGAGAATCGAGAACTCATCTGCTGCGTCATGTCACTTCACCACCAGAAAGGATGTAGTCGGCCAGAGCGCGCCGCCCTCGCCGGCGTCCTGAATGATCGTGCCGAGCCGTCGCGGGTCTTCTCCTCGCCATGGGTGACGGCGGTGAGCGGCGCGGCGCGTAACGGCGCGCGCCTACCGCAGGAACCTCGACGAGGGTCGTCCGATGCCCCCACTGGTCCAGCGGCTTCTTGCGGGCGGCCTTCATGGCTGCGCGAAGGCCGGAGTAGCTGCGGCTCGTTGATCTGGTCGGTCCCGGAGACGACGGCGGGCAGCGCGACGCGCACGGTCGGTCGTATGCCCGTCGACGGCGCACTTGTTCGATGGTGACCGCGCCGCAGCGTCAGCGCTCGAGCGGGCGAGGCCGCGGCGGCATGGGCAGGCCTCGCGGCCAGCGGCGGGCAGCATGGAGGTCTGTCGCGTCCAGCGAGTGCCGCTGCGGTGATCGCACCAGGTCGTGGAGGCGCTGCTCCTGCGCGCGATCTTGGCGATCGCGACGGACACGCAGCTGGAGGCGGTCGTGATGACGTCAGGAGCCCTCAAGGAACTCGTCGGAGACGATGTGAAGCGCAGTCGGCGCCCATCTGCAGAGGGCGCGCGAAATCTCAGCGGCGTCCTCGCCCCATCGATGCGACGACAGCCTCGTGCCTCGCAGAGCGCGTCCTCTTCGGATTCGCTGGGCTGGACGGCTGCCTCGATGCGCGTTCTCGTCCAGTTCGTTGAGCACATCGATCCTCACCGCGCGCAGGCGGCCGCCGCAAAACGGCGTTCGGACTGCATGTGGGGGACATGCTTCACACACACGACAGATTCGCGATGACCTGGCACTTTGCATTCGAGCGTCACGCCCTATATACTGAGGGTTGCCCTCACCAGTGCGTGCCGCTGCTCATGCCACCAGCACGCTAATCCGGGCGCATGGTCGCGGTCACGTGCGATGTGATGATGGCTGCATCTATCGAGGCTATGGTGCGCTCACTGATTCGTGATGAAAGGGCACTCTTTTATGTCCGAGCGTTTCCGGCTCGTCCAGCGCGTCGCCCACCGCTGCACGCGTCACCGAGCGATCTGTTCCCACCCGTCTGTTTTCCCGTCGGGCGACAGGCTCTGATGTCGCCGTGGTCGCCAGGGCCGCCTCCGGCGTAGACATGTGCATCTTCGACGAGGCCGGGGCTGAGACCCGCTTCGCGCTAACTCGGCCCAAGACTGGCATCTGGCACGGTCACATCCCGGATACGGTGCGGGCACCCACTACGGTTTCCGCGTGCACGGCACAGGATCGGACGGCGGCCAGTTCCTACAACTCGCACTGGCTCCTCCTCGACCCCCTACGGTCGAGGCGTGGACGGTGTCGTGGACATGAAGCCTGCGGTCTACGCGCACTGTGGATGAGGACCTCTACCCCTCGAGGTACCCGCTGGGCCGCTCCCCTTTGACTCGGCGCCGCATATGCCGCGCTCCGGTCGTCGTGGAGCCTTCCCGATCGCGCCGCAGCACACGTCCCGTGGAGACCACCGTCATCTACGAGATCCACGTCAAGGGTTTCACGAAGAACATGCCCGGTGTGCCCCAGGCTGCGCGCGGCACCTACGCGGGCCTGGCTCACCCAGCCTCGGTGTCCCACCTGAAGGATCTGGGGTCACGCCGTCGAGTTGCTGCCCGTGCACGCCAAGTGCGACTAGAGCCGTTCCTCACCGAACGCGGCCTGACGAACTACCAGTACTCGACCCTCTCCTTCTCGCCCCGAACCCTCCCACGCGACCGAGGCCTCGCGCGAGCGCGGCGCGGGCGGTCGTCGACGATCGGGGCATGGTCTCGCTCCTGCACCGAGCGGGTATCGGGTCATTCTCGACGTTGTCTACAACCACGTGTGAGGGCGCGACGCCGCGCGCGTCCCTGTCCTGGCGCGGCCTCGACGCGACTTAGGCTACCGTCACACCTCCTCGCGTCCCGGTCAGACGATCGACGTCACGGGCACGGGCAATACGGTCAACATGGATCATCCGAAGTCCATCCAAATGGTGATGGACTCGCTGCGCTACTGGGTGCGCGAGATGGGCGTGGATGGCTTTCCGCTTCGACCTGGCGGCCACGCTCGGCCGTTTTTCGACGGGGTTCAGCCCCATGCACCCGCTCCTCATCGCGATGTCGACGGACGGGATCCTCGCCCACCGAAGCTCATCGCCGAGCCGTGGGACGTGGGCCGGGCGGCTGGCAGACGGGTAACTTCCCCGTCCCCTTCTCCGGGTGGAACGACCACTACCGCGGCGCCCTGCGCAACTTCTACAGCTGGCGGACGTGCGCGCCCCAGGCCTCGGGCCATGTCGTCTCCGGTCCGAACGATCTGGCGACCCGCCTGTCCGGCTCCCGGGACGTCTTCGAACACGGCCTGGGCCGTCTGCGCGGCCCCCACGCCTCGATCAACTTCGTGACCGCCCCACGACGGCTTCACCCTCGCGGACCTGACCGCCTACGACCGCAAAGCACAACACGGCGAACCTGGAGAACAACCGCGACGGGTCGGACGACAACCGCTCATGGAACCACGGCGTGGAGGGCACGCTTGCTTCAAACGGCACGCACCCGAACGCCGACACCCCCTATGCGATTCTCTCCGACATGGCGATCGCCGACCTGCGGGCCCGCTCGCGGCGCAACATCCTGGCCACCATGTTCGTCTCTTCGGGTACACCGATGCTGACGGGCGGCGACGAATCTCGGCCGTACCCAGTGCGGCAACAACAAACGCCTACTGCCAGGACGACCCGATCTCCTGGGTCGACTGGGACTTGGCTGAGGTCAGCACGCGCAGATTGACGCCGTCTCCTGGCTGATTGCCCTGCGCAAGGCTCACCCTGTTCTGCGTCCCGACCACTCGCGACGGAACCCCTCACAACGGTGACACGATCGCCGACCTTTCCTGGTACATGCCGCCAGGGCACGCCCATGCCGGACTACGGCTGGACGGACTGGCGCCACCGCACGTTCCAGATGCTGCGCTCCGGGCGTGACGTGGGGCGACCGCGACGCGCTCATCATCAACGCCAGCCTGGACGGCGCCGAGGTCATTCCCTGCCCGCAGGCCACGACCTGGACTGGCTCGTCGCCCACTCGGACCGTGTGAGCCACGCCCTCCGACGGCGGCGTCGGCTCCACGCTCGACCCTGCCGAGCTCTCGCTCGAGGTCGAGCACGTGACCGCGTTCAACGCTGACGATCGAGCCCTCTCCGTCACCATCCTGCTCTCGACGTGGCGTTTCCCAGCGAGCTGACCCCTCTTCCATCCCCCAGTCACTCACACTTGGATAGGATTCAGCATGACTCGCAGTGAAGATGCCCGAAACCGCAACCTCGATGCCTCACTGGCAGCCTCGAAGGCCCGCAGCGCTGAGATCGACCTGGCGATCGACCAGGACCCCTCGCGTTTCCGGGCATTCTCACGGGTGACCGCCCGACCGGGCACCCTGCACTTGAGGGCACTATTTCGGCACGCTGCGTAACCGCGTGCTGCTGCAGAACCGCGGGGTTGAGACCTGGGCTCTGGTCGCCGACTACCAGGTGATCACCGACCGCGACGGCGTGGGCCCGATCCGTGAGCGCGTCCTTGGCCTCGTCGCCGACTACTGGCCGCGGGCATCGACCCCGAGCGTTCCACGATCTTCAACCACTGGCGGTTCCGGCCTCAACCAGCTGATGCCTGCCTTCCTCCCTGGTCACCGAGTCGGAGCTGCACCGCAACCCGACCGTGAGCCGAGCTGAGGCGACCGAGGGCCGCGCGATGACCGGCCTTATGCTCACCTACCGGTCCACCAGGCCGCCGACATCCTCTTCTGCAAGGCGAACATCGTGCCCGTGGGCGGGACCAGCTCCCCCACCTCGAGCAGGCTCGCCCATCGCCAACGCTTCGACAAGCGCTACAGCCGCTGCCACGCCCGGGCGCGTGTTCCCCGCCCGAGGCCCTCCTCTCCGAGTCCCGCTGCTGCTGGGCACTGACGGCCAGAAGATGCCGAAAGTCGCGCGGCAACACGATCGAGCTGCGCATGAGCGCCGACGAGACCGCGAATCCTGAAGAAGGCAAGACGGACGCGCAGCTCGCATACCTTCTCGATCGAGGACGCCCCGAGGTCTCCAACCTCCTCATGCTGGCCTCCCTGGCCGCGAGGCGAGAGGCTCGAGGCGATCGCGGATCGGATCGGCGACGCGCGAGCGCGGGCACGCTGAAGGCCCTCGTCACCGAGTCCCTCAATGATGCTCGCTCTGCGCGAGCGCCGCGCCGAGCTCATCGCGAACGAGGACTACCTGCCGTCCATCCCGCCACGCCGGCAACGAGCGTGCGAACGAAGAGGCCGGATCAGGCCCTGTCCGAGGTGCGCGCGCCATGCGGTAGATGGTCTACTGATCCCACACCTTTTTGGAGACACTCATGGCTTACAACCAGTTCCCCGAGCACCCCGACGACTCCGTCGGCGCGTGGATGCTTACTCTCTTCGTCGCCGGAATCCCGGTGATCGGCTTCATCTATATGCTGGTGCTCGCCCTCGGTTCGGGTGCCTCGCCTGCGAAGCGTAACTTCGCGCGCGCCATGTTTATCTGGCAGATCATCGGCGTCGTCGCGACGATCTTGATCTTCGTGCTGTTCGGCGGCGCTCTGTTCGCCAGCGGACTCGCAGAACAGCGGCAGCTGAGCATCTCAGCTCCACGGACGGAGGGTAGTTCCTGGACGTCCAGGGACTACCCTCCGTCGTTTCTGTTGGAATATTACGCTTTCGGGCGAGAGTTAAAATCTTGACAGATCATATGAACATCGCTCTCAGAGCCGAGGCGTGGGCCTCACTTTCACGGGCGCGCATCCATAGGCTAGTGTGGGTCCCGTGAGCGAGAAACTGTTGCCCTGCATCCTTCCGATCATCGAAGTGTTCCCCGTCATCGAAGACGGCATCGCCTCGCCAAGGCGACCGAAGCTGGCGAGCCTTTCCCGGTCGTCGTACCGTGTTCCGCGAAGACACGACGCATCTCGCCGCCGAGGCAGTCCTGCTGCGCCCGGACGGAGGTGAGATTCTCCGCACGCGCATGGTGGACATCGCCCCCGGTCCTCGATACAGGTACGAGGCCCTGGGTGGCCGCCGATAGCGCGCATGGTCTTTCGTGGACTCCTGGTCGGATCCTACGCGACGTGGCGCCACGATGCGACCGTGAAGGTCGGCGCCGGCGTCGACGTCGAGCTCATGCGGGAGGGTGCCCTCCTCATGGGCGGGTGCGTGAAGGCACCGCCACGGCAACCTCCCGAGCGCCCCCGGCCTCGGACGTACGACGTCCTGACCGACGCGGCGCGCGCCTGCGCGACACCAGCCATTCCGCCCAGCAGCGCCTTTCCGCTGGCATCTCCTCGCGCGTGCGTCTGATCTTTCGGCGCCATCCGCTGCGCGACGCATTTAGATTCCTCCCGCGTTGGCAATACGTAACTGA
>BNJV01000326.1_pt1 | contig 13200 bp, 18 predicted proteins | sample 8540591 | NCBI WGS metagenome assembly BNJV01 (sample SAMD00202457, study PRJDB9452) | human saliva metagenome | host: Homo sapiens
AATACGAAAACCTCTTTTCAAGTAACTTTATACATAATTATACTTAATTATACCTGATTTCATAAATATTCGTTACATTTTCTAACATTTAAAGTATTTAAAACTTATTATTTATGACATATCTTTTTATAAAAAAATGTTTATTCAAACGTTTTTTTCTTTAGTTGTAACAAAATATCTTACATTAAAATAAAAAAACTTTTTAAAGTGTAATATTTATCACTACACTCTAAAAAGATTTTTACTTGAATTAATCATTAATCGCCTAATTCAATTATTCTAATTGTCCTTTTTCTTCATTTAGTTCAGCTTTTTGGTTCAAGTTTTTTTCTGTTTGTTCTACAGGATGAACCAATACTCTTCCTCTTGACGCTAACTCAGCTTTTTATATCACTACTACTTAATTTTTGAATAATCTAACTTTTCGTTAAGCACATATTTCCCTTTCTTTACTTTTTAACCAAATATCAAATGCGGCAAATACATAAAAAAATAATTAATGCTTACTTTTTAAAACTATTATTAATATTTCCAGATTATCTTTATATACATATCCATATGCAAATACTTTTTATCATAGATACTATTATAGGCAATAGAATGTTAAGTAGCAAAACTAGCTTAAAAATACACATTTCTTAATAATGGTAGATATATAACTATTAAAAAGTGATACTAAAGTAAACAAATAAAGAGGCATTAATATTAAAGAAAACATAAATAACACTACTGCAATTAGTTCTGATTCAAAAAAATTGTATAACCATTATTGCACATAATATTCCCCAACAAAGACCCCAGTTTCTTTTTCCAAACTCGCCCTTGATATTCGCTAAGTAATCTATAAATATTATAAATAGGGATTATTGAATAAATTTTCTTTACTCCTAAAATATCAAAAAGCAAAAAAATGTAAAAATTACCATTGGTACGTACCGGATAAAAAAATACACTTATATAATCTGAATAATCTATCATATAAATCCCCTTCCTCTTATTATTTATGATAACTAGCACCTGTTATGATTCGATAAGCTCTATAAACTTGTTCTAACAGTACTACTCTCATCATTTGATGAGGAAAAGTCATTTTACTGAAAGATAATGCATAATCACTTCTTTTCTTAACACTATCAGAAAGTCCGTAACTTCCACCAATCACTAATACAACATCACTTTTACCAGTTAACATTAGATTATCTATCTTAGCAGCAAATTGCTCACTAGAAATACTTTTACCTAATATTTCTAGCGTAATAACATACTGTGTATCTTTAATTTTTTTGAAAGAATATTGTTACCTTCTTTTTCCATAGCTAGTGCTATCTCAGAATCATTTTCTACTTTTACTTTCTCATCATTTATTTCAATTGTATTTAGTTTAATATATGCTCCTAAACGTTTTTCATATTCTTTAATAGCATCTCGATAAAACTTTTTCCTTGACTTTACCAACACATATTAATGTAACTTTCATTATTATCCTCTTTCTAAAGAAAGGATGCTTATTAGCACCCTACTCTATTTATTTAATACAAACTTCTCAATTGCATACGCAAAGCCATCTTCATCATTACTTTTTGAAATAAAATCTGCCGCTTCTTTTAAAATACTATTACCATTTTCAACAGCAACACCTAGTCCAGCAAACTCAATCATACTAAGATCATTAAGCCCATCTCCAAGAGCCATAACATTTTCGTTAGTTAATCCTAATTTTTTACATAATGAATCTAAAGATGCACCCTTAGAAATACCTTTATCATTAACTTCGATAAAGAATGGTTTAGACATAGCTACCTCATATTCATCACCTAACTCTTTAGCCAACTTATCTTTAATTTTTCGCTGCTTCATCAGGATGTTTTTAAAATTATAACTTTAGCTGCACCTTCTTTAATGTCATCTTTCATATTTTCAGAAATTACAAGTTTCGCATCTACTAAACCAGTTTCTATTCTAGCATATTCATTATCACGATTTGTGATGACATTTCCATTTTGATATGTAAGAATATCACAGTTATTTTTCTAATGCAACATCTATTAAAAATTTTTATTCTCTCTGGAGATAAGAATTTTTCATAAACAACTTCTCCAGTTTTTTTAAGTTAGCTATTCTAGCTCCATTAAATGATAATAAATAATTATCATAACTATCTAATTTTAAGTCTTCGACAATTTTCATCATACCAAAAATCTGGTCGACCAGATGCTAAAAATAACTTTTATATCTTGTTCTTTACATTTTTTTCAATAATCTCTATTTTTTTGAGAAATCTCATTATTACTATTTACCAGTGTATCATCTATATCAGTAACAACTAATTTTTATCATACAATTATCTCCTTTTTTTCACTTAGGGGATGTGCACTTTTTTTAACGATTTAGATAATCCCCTTCATTTCTACATTCTGTTCAATCTTTTTTTATTATATCATAAAAAAACAGTATTCATTCCATTCACAAAAAAACAGCCAGATTATATTTCTATAACCTGACCATTTTTTAAAGTGGACTTCAACTTTTTCATCACCTTTTTCTTTCCAGTTTAGTGTAATCTATCCAAGAAATGTTCTCATTAGCGAGAATCTTCATCACACATGCTTTATTCTCCATAAAATTTAAATTTATGAAAAATATATCTAATACAACTAAAAATAGATCTCTTAATACAGAAAAATTCTTTGATTTTTTTGACAATTCTACTATACCGTTATCAATATTTTTTTCTAAATTCTCATCAAATATTCGTACTAATGTTTCTCTTATTTCTTCACATTCTGGTAGTGTCCAAAAATTCTTTTTCATTAGGATATTTTTTTGCTTAATGTCTAGAATCATTTTTAAGATACCACTCTGTATTATCACCGAGATTTATTTTTTTACTATACGATTATCATATATTACCTCATATATGGTATCTCCATTTATACCATTGTATTCATAATTATGTTCTTTTTACAAAATCAAACATATTTATTGCTTGTGGTAATAGTCTAGTTAAAAGTTTCTGTTTATTTTTCTTCATCGATATTTGAACAGAACATTATGTTAATAATAACCTTATCTAAATTGACTATCTTATTATGTTCACCAAAAAAAGAACCCTTAAATCGTTTTTTTAAAAAAATTACTTTATCCTCAGTATCGTTAGTTAAGTAGCATACCATAAAATAAAAAAATAGAAAAAAATGAACGAAGAGTATGATTATTCAATAATTTGCTCGTAATAGATACTGCAACTTTTTTTGCGGGTTAGAAATATAACCTTTTGAAGTCAATTTAATAGCAGATCTAACTAAGTTAAAAAAATACTATATTTTTTTACTATTATTAACATAGAACGGATCAGAACCAAATAATTCTGCATTCTCTTCTAATAAATAGTTAGGATTATTCTTTCTATCAAGTACCTCAGATAAAAAAATGAGTTCCCATGTGCAGATATATTACGGACAAGTTTCAATTCGGAAAGAAAGTCATAAATTTTTCTCCCAATCACTTGTAGTATCTGTTTTAAAATCTGGATATTGTTCCACTACAAATTTTATAAAAAAATTAATAAATCTCCAACTGTAAATTCATCTAGGATCATATCGATGGGAGTAACATCTAATTCTGGAATCTTATCCATTTCATTTTTTGTACACAAGTCGTAAATCCCCACTATTTCGTAAAAGATAATTTTTTTCTAATTCTCTTTAAACTTTTTTTCCACAAATTTTTTTCATCTCGTTATCAGAACTCTGATTTACCTTGTTCATAAAAATCATGAACATCAATAGAAAAATTCAACAAATGTGCTCTCAATTCGATTTTTGAGTGAATTCTCAATAAATAAAACCCACTTCATAATAAACTCTTTATATTTTTTATCAATTTCAATAATATGTTTAAAATCTAAAATAGAAATAGTTCCATCAATTAGATCCAATAATACTGCGATATCGTTAAAGACTGAATAACGAAGATTATTATTTTTTTAGGAAGTTAAGCAAAGATAACTCATTACTCACATTAGGAGAAGGAGAAATTTTTTTCATTCAGTAATTGATAAAAAAATCACCATTTGATTCTTTTTTTCAATATATTGATTAGACTGAATAATACTTACTTGTTTTTGCAAACTTCACGTGTTGACTTCTGATAATTACTTGATTATCCTCACAATTCTCTACAGGAATTATAAATTGAACTTTATCACCAATATTATATATGGAAATATCACCTGGAAAAAAATGGAATTTTTTTCTTTCTATATCAATACTTTCTTTACTGCCGCTCATTTGTCTAGTCTCTTTAAATGAAATAACTCCATAATAATTTGATAAACCAATTATTTCCCCTTCATACTGTATCATTTTTTTCTCCTTTCATTTATCATATTAAATAACACAAGTTTTTAAGCTACTCCATATATTATCCCAAAAAAATTAATCAATACTAGGGTATGAAATTGAATTACTGTGGGAGTGTGCAAAACCACGTTATCTACTCAACCTTAAAAATATCACTCCTACTAACTATACCACTTTTCAAACTTCAAATTTTTTTCCAAAACAAAATATATAGAGTATAAAATTAAGTTAAACGACAATGAACAAAAAAACATCTTTTATGCTATACTTTTTAATATGTTTTTATAAAAAAATAACCCCTTTAACGATTACCAACTTTTTAACGTTTTTAAACTTCATCTTCTGCGAATCAAATTATTTCATTCGCACCAAATTTCACCTTAACTCTAAATCTCTTTATTCCAAGGGATTTCTTACTTTTTATTGTATTATCCACTTAATCCCCACTTCTGTAACAACTAATTTTTATCATACAAAAAAACTCCTTTAATAGATTTTTAATAAATCTATAATCTTATCAATTTATATATTTTACATTTATACATTATATCAGATATCACTACTCTCTCATAGTGAAAAAAAGGAAAAAAATCTTATCAGATTGATATGACTATTGATTCTCTTCATTAAATCACTCTAATATTAAGTTCTTTTCTATAATTAACATAAAAAAATAAGACTCAAAGTATTTCTACCCTGAGCCTTTTTATTTACTTACAGCAAATCCAACTTACTACCTTTTTATTGCAGCTTTTTTTCCATATTTTTTTCAACAGCACTATTCCTAATATTAAAAAAACACAAAAAGCTAACACTAACTCTCCTCTAATCAGATATATGTTGCTTATTACACTCTCCCCACCTATTAATTTTTTTGAGCTAAAAAGTATAGAACGTGTTAGTGGTAAAGTATAGCAAAATTGCTCTACTAAATATGGAAAATTACTAACTGGAAAATTCGCTCCTGTAAATATTAAAAGTACTTTGTCTATAGTATTCGTTACTAGGTGAATTTCTGTCGTTAATAGTATTAAACACGAGACGAAAAAGCCAAAACAAGTTGCTACAAATATTGCTAATATTAAAATAAAAACAAACTCCAATATTTTTTGTCCATTCCAAGCTAGTCCCAATAATAAACTAAGTACACTAACTCCAAAAACTACCGATACAAAACTTAGTAACATAGTTGAGATTGCACTTGAAATTAATATTTCTGAAATGCTCGTTTTAGTCGCTAACATTAGCGACAATGTTCCACTTGCCCTCTCCCTCGCTAACTGAAGACCAACTCTATAAATTGCCGTAAATGCACTAGTCACTATCGCATTACTTATAACCCATTTTTCAATATTTTCCGCACCATAAACATAGTATCCTACTAGTGAATAACACATCATTTGCATTAGTGGAATTAACAAGTCTATAGTAAAAAAAGTGCGCCAATCATTTAAAACCGAAGACATTTTATATGAAAAACTAACTCTTCTAAAAAATCTATACACATTTTCCATATTAAAAACACCTCCAAAGTTCCATTAATAACACAAAGTTTCTTAATTTTTTTCTAAATGAAAATATACTAATAATAAAATAAATAATTATAATAACTACCAATATAAGCGCTACTCTCAATAATTCTTCATTACTACCACCCTGAACAGCTAATTTATATCCTTCCATCGCCCATGTTGGACTCAATAAGTATGAAATATATTGAATAAATTTTTGGGAAAATCGATATAGGAAAGACCATTCCAGTTAGCATTATTATCGGATAATCAATAACATTCATAAGAATACTTATTTTTTTCTAGATAAAGTAAATAATCCTGCCATCATAAAACCTACAGCTATCATAGACACTATCATTAAAATTGTTATCAATAAAAAAATAACTAAAAACTCGCAAACTGGATAGATCTATTAAATAAAAATTTTTTTACCGTCAGCATATTAAGTCCAAAACTAAAAATTCCCCAAAGTGTGTTCCCTAAAATTTTTCCAAAAATGATATTTTCGAAACCTATCGGCGAGGTGAAAATAATTGGCATAGTTCCTAACCATTTTTCTCTATCCATATCACTAGCTGATGAAAAAAACAAATACTTCCCCAAAAAGTAGTAATTCCCGCTCCTATAAAAAGCATATAACATAAAATCTTTCACACTACGATTTTGATAAATCATCCCGAGTAAAATTCCACTTAATATTGGGCTAATAAAAATACAAAATCTAAACATTGGGCGTGATATTGATTGTTTCATCTGAATTTTGGCACTCATTAATATTGCTCTAAACATATTATGCATCCCCCAATAGTTCTATATAAATATCTTCTAACGTTATTTCTAAATTTTTTTATTTTTTTCTTCTTGTTCATATTCTTTCTTTGCTTTTTATTTCTTCTTTTTCTTTCGTTAGAAACTAAATTTTTGAAGTCCTACTACATCATCTATAGCCAGTAACTTACCTTTTTTTATTATCGCAATTCTATCACAAAGTTCTTCTGCTTCTGGCATATAGTGAGTTGTTAGTAAAATAGTTACTCCTTCTTTAGACAGTTTTTTTATTAATTCTCTTAATTCTTTTTGCTCCTACTGGATCTAATCCAATACTCGGTTCATCTAAAAAAATATTACTCTTGGATTATTTAATAATGCTCTTGCAATTTGAAGTCTTTGTTTCATACCTTTGGAAAAAAAGTTTCTACCTTTTTTTATCTATAAAATCACTTAACCCCACTTGAGCTATTAATTTTTCAATTAACTCTTTTTTTGATTTTTTTACTAGAATTTTGTATAAATCTGCAAAAATATGCCAAATTATCTCTTGCACTAAGTCTCCAATAAAGGCTCCTTTCACCACCAAAAAAACAAAATTAATATATTCTCTAACTTTTTTTGGCTTCCGAAAAAAAGTATCAAACTAAACACTTTTTGCTTCCCCCTCACTTGGTGCAAGCATCGTAGTTAAAAATTTTTTTATCGTTGTTGTTTTACCTGCACCATTAGGTCCTAACAAACCAAAAAAATTTCTCCTTCTTTTACTGAAAAATTCTATTCCTTTTTATAGCTTCAAATTCACCATTTTTTTCGGGGTCTTAAAACTTCTTTTTCAAACCCTTTACATCTATTATATTATCCATCACTTTCTCCATTCTCTAAATATTTCACCTATATTTTTTTACTACTAATTCTATTCAATCACCTTAATAGAAAAGCTTTTTATAACGTTTAATTATATTCTACTTTACGTTGTTATTTCAGTAACTAGTAATTTATACATGAAAAGTATCCTTTCATATATCTAATTATACAAGAGTATTTAATTATTTCTTGACTATATATTCTCAATATTATATCAAAATTTTAATTATTATTCTATATAAATAAAAAAATAACATAAAAAGAGCTAGAATAGATGATATGTCTTCAAAGTTTTTTTATCAATATATCAAAAAAATTCTAACTCTTCTTTTTATTCTACAAAATATATTTAAACTTTTTAGCTCAACACATTCAGTTAATTGTTGCTTAATTTCTTCTTGTATATGATGAGAAATCATTATTAAGGTAAGTTGATTATCAGCTAAGATGTTATTTTTCTATACGTATTGCGGTTTTTTTCATCCAATGCTGATGTTGCTTCATCTAAAATTAAAAATTGGATAGTCTCTAATTAATACTCTAGCAAGAACTAATCTTTGTTTTTCACCACCAGATAATATTTCTCCCATATTTTTCTAGGTTATGATCTAAACCATTATCTAAGTTTTTTTAACCCTATCATCTAGGCACACTTTTTTTAGAACATTCCATATTTCCTCATCCGAAAAAAATTTTTCATCTAAAGTAATATTATATCGTATAGAACCTGTAAAAAAATAGAAGTTTGTTGACTTACATAACCTATTTCATTTGAAAAATTGATATCATCCTGTGTTTCAAGAGGAACACTATCTATTAATACTTTATCAGTATCAGAGTGTAATTTTTCCTAGAAGAAGTTTGATTAAAGTTGATTTCCCAGAACCACTTTTTACCAATTATAGCGTATTTACCACCTTTATTTATATTGAAGTTGAAATCCTTAATAACATGATTATCACCAAAACTGTAATTAAAGTTTTTTTAAATTCTATTTTTTTCTTTAACATGAGGATACTTTGTTTCCTTAACAGTTGATTTTTTTACAACACTATCTAATATATCTTTTTGTCCCAATTACTTTTGATATATAAATCAACTAGCTGACCAGTAGATGTAAGATATATTCCTAATATAGTAGACACTGAGGCTATTGCTCCAATACTTAATTCGTTTCTCAAAACTAAATAAACAGCGAAGATAAAAATTAACAGCTCAAATAACTTCTCTATACTTTGTAAAGTTAGTTCACCAAACGCCATTAGCTTAGAAATATTATACTGTTGATCTTCTTTTTTTGACTCTGACTAGACTTAACATTTTTTTGAAAAATAGTTTTTATTCTTCCAATATTCTTTAAATCTTCATAGCCACTTATATATTCTTTTTAAAACACCTGAAAACTTACCAGTTAATATTGATAAGTTTGTATAACCTACTCTAATCTTATTACCAAATTTTTCCACTTATTAAAAAAACATTGCACCTGATGATACTATGGCAAAAATAACAAACTTCCAATTTATCATCCACAAGAAAACTACCGATGATATAAATAATACAATAGAGCTTAGCAAACTAGTTAGCGGTGAGAATAAATATGCAGATAATAATTCTAATTGATATGTATACTTTTGCCATATGCTCCCCTGAGTCTACTTTATTGAAATCAGATTGGGGCATATTCTCTATATTTTCACTAATTCTATCTCCTAAATAAATTTTTCCACTGTCTAATTAACTGAGCAACTATAATTTTTTTAACCAAGCCCTTAACAATTCTACAGTTATTAAAAATACATATAATAATAGTTACTTTATACCACAATGATCCGGTTTTTATACACTACTGTATTAACGATATCAACACGAGCATACACGACATAAACAGTTCCTATAGAAACTATTAATGTTAAAAATAAACATAATGCTCAATTTTAATTTATTTAATGTTATGACTTCTAAAAATATTTTTTTCATCATATTATCCCACCTCATCTACTTTAATTCTTTACCTATGTTTACTCTATAAAGTCTAATCAAAGTATAATCTTATAAAATCACTTTATTTTTTTCTTACATTTATCCATAATACATGACCGGCTGACAATATATTTATTAACAAAATGTAATAAGCAATATTTTTCTAAGTACAATCCTATTAAACTTAAAATGATAGTAAATAACGGTGCACTTATTCTAAAAAAATTTGTAATATACTTTTTTTCTATATTCTTTATCATTAATTTTTTTATAAATTTAGTCCTTAATCTTATACTGATTGATACTCCTAAGGCTACTATTAAAGATAATAATATCACCTGTAATGGTAAAAAAATACCTTACATATAACCAATATAAAGAATACTATATCCAAAAATTATGTAAGATATAAGTATATTATTTAAATTTATCTCATATTTCTTAGTAAGTATTAAAAAAATAAAACTACTGTTAGTCCTGGGATAAAGAACACAATACTAGAATATTGTATTAGATTTCTAGTCACTAATTGCTTTATAAACATTGGTATAAAAAAAATACTGCTGTTCCCGATAATAACGCTGTATTAACAATAATATATTTTTCTTTTTAAATCATTAAAAACTAATCTTTCAGAATTTTTTTCTCAGTTTTATTTTTTTAAAACTATTTATTTTTCAAACTTGAAAATAAAAACAAACACAATTATAAATACAATTAAATACTCCTCAATATTTACCTTATATATATAACTTCCTAAAGAAAAAAACCAAGTAATTTAGACAAATTGCTATATATAGATATATCTGTCACACCAGCTTTGATAGACTTACTCTCCTCTATTACAAATAAATTATAATTAAGAAGCACTATTGTGATTAATAAATAATAAACAAAATAAAATATAAGTACATAAGTTATATTAATATTACTTTTTAAAAATAAACATTACTATAGAAAAAAACAATTAACATATAATAAAGATTTTTTTGTCTTTATACCTGTTATTATTTTTAAAATAACTAGTGTCTAATAAAATAAAAAAAACTCTATTAAAGTAGTGATAAACAAAATAATATATATAGGAAAAATTATACACAGATATAAATTTTTACTGTTATATAGGAATATAGAACGCTCAATATTAGGTTCAAACATAGATATAAACTTCTTGCTAATTTGACATTAAATTCTATAGCGTTCACCCCCAAATAAATTTTATTTATTTTTTTATACCATAATAAAATAAATTCTACTTTTTTTAAAGTATATAGACTATATTATCTTACACTTCTTAAAAAGTCAATATTTTTCTGAATATTATTCAGATTTTTTTATCAATTGTTATTTTTAAATAAAAACTAACCCAAAACATTCTATTTTTATATAGAATCTTTAGGTTAATTTTACACATATTTAAATAATTATCTCAGTATCTCGTAAATTAGATATATTAAGAAAAAAAGCACTTAAAAAGATTAAAACTCCGATTCCTTGAGCTATTTTTTTCATGTTTTTTTCGATCTTTCTGGATCTTTCCTTATTTCTATTGCTTCTTCTTCTGTCATTTCAGATAAAAGATTTATATGATCTGACCCCAAAAAGTTAGACTTAGGATAGTGCGGTAGTTGTAATGACCGCTACGCTATCTTTTTATATTTATACAGTCATATGTTTTATTCTATATTGCTTAGGGACTTAACCATCCTAGTTTCTCTTTTTATTCTCTCTTCAACACAATTAAACAACTATATTTTTCAAACTTTTTTTATATCAATATTTTTATAGTTATAACTTACTTTATTCTATCTCTATACACCCTATTGAATATCCATTGAAGATTTATATCTGGTTCGTTATTTTTCTAGTTCTTCCAATATTGGTTTAAAATTCTCATATATTTCTTCTTTTATTTTTATTTTTCATCTACTGTTGATATATCTATACGTTGCCTATTATTGCCAAAAATCTACAACTTTCTTTTAACTTAAAATTTTCATCAAAATAATAATTTTGTCTTTCATTACTTATATATATATATTCATAGTTAGCAGCATTTACACTGTATCCATATGATAGATATACATTTTTTTGTAGTGTTTTTGTATAGTTTTATCTCCATCAACTCTATAACTAAACCCTTCACTATCAGCACTTTTCTGTATATTTTCTACCAACATCATTATTTCTAAATCCCTAGTATTACTACTTGATGAATGTTTCGCATAATACACTGAATTACCTTTTTAAATTTGTATCCCCTATAAAATAAATTGTTGCTAACGCCAATATCACTAGTATAATTTTTTTATCATTTTGCTCTTTTCCTTTCTTAAAAGCCATTTTTTTATCCAGTTTTTTTGCTTTATTATATTTACCTAATATCCAATTACTTGCTGGCTTAATAACTTTGTTATAAATAGGCTCTACAAAAGGTTTTACTACATTATTATATACTGGTTTGATGATACTATTATAAATTGGTCTTTCTACATTTTTTTAAACTTTTTTTATATTAGTATTTTTATAGTTATAACTTACTTTATTCTATCTCTGTATACCCAGTTAAAAATCCACTGCAAATTAATAAATGGCTTCTCTTCTTCTAATTCTTTTTAATATAGGTTTAAAAATTCTCATATATTTCTTCTTTTTATTTTTATTTTTCATCTACTGTTGAAATATCTATATGTTGCCTATTGTTACCAACATCTACAACTTTTTTTCAACTTAAAATTATCATCAAAATAATAATCTAGTCCATCCTCATACATATATACATATTCATAGTTAGCGGCATTTACACTGTATCCATATGATAGATATACATTTTTTTGTAGTATTTTTTTATAGTTTTATTTCCATCAAGTCTATAACTAAACCCTTCACGATCAGCACTTTTTCTGTATATTTTTCTACCAACATCATTATTTCTAAATCCCTAGTATTACTACTTGATGAATGTTTCGCATAATACACTGAATTACCTTTTAAATTTGTATCCCCTATAAAATAAATTGTTGCTAATGCCAATATCACTAGTATAATTTTTTTATCATTTTGCTCATTTCCTTTCTTAAAACTATCTTTTCAACCAATATTTTTGCTTTTATTATACATCCAATCACTTGCTTTATTATATTTATCTAACATCCAATTACTTGCTGGTTTAATAACTTTATTATAAATAAGTTCTACAAAAGGTTTTTACTACTTTATTATATCCTGGTTTGATGATACTATTATAAATTGGCCTTACTACATTCGATTACTAAACTTTTTAAACGATTAAAATTTTTCTATATATCTAATTATACAAGAGTATTTAATTATTTCTTGACTATATATTCACAATATTATATCAAAACTTTAATTATTATTCCATATAAAAAAACTAACCAAAAAGATTTCTATTTTATATAGAATCTCTAAGTTAGTTTTTACACATATTTAATATAATTATCCCAGTATCTCATAAATTAGATATATTAAGAAAAAATACTTAAAAAAATTACAATTCCTATTGCCTGGGCAACTTTTTTTCATGTTTTTTTCAATCGTTCTGGATCTTTCCTTATTTCTATTGCTTCTTCCTCTGTCATTCCAGCTAAAAAGATTTATGCTCTTTTTTTAACTATCAGTAGATAAGAAGTATGAAGAAATATAAAAAAATCATTATAATTATACCCGCAATATGCCATAGTTTA
>BNJV01000596.1_pt1 | contig 13154 bp, 22 predicted proteins | sample 8540591 | NCBI WGS metagenome assembly BNJV01 (sample SAMD00202457, study PRJDB9452) | human saliva metagenome | host: Homo sapiens
TTTTACCGAATTCTAATTGGGTTTATCTGCTCTTACCACTTATAAAATCTTTTACTCTTTTTATCAAAATCTTTATTACAAGTATCGTATCACATATTGAACATATTCCTACATATATTTAAAAATTTTCTAAAAATATTTATATCACCTAGGAAATAAAGAACCCAGATCACAATAAAAAGTATACTTTCACTTATAATTATGATATATACCAACCAATATAATTTTTCATTCCTATTCCATAGAAAAACAATTTTTAGTATACTTATTAAGTTTTATCTTTTTCATGTTTTTCTATTTCTCTTATCTACTGCAAAGCAAAAATATACTGCATTATATAACATAAAAATGTAGCAAATTACACTAGTTAAACTTGGCATTCTTGTTTCAATCTTTCTATTCTACAAAACATCATATCATGTTTCCTATGGGAACATATCCAGACTGACACCACCACTGGTCAATTACAATTATTTAAATTTCATTTCTTTATACATCCCGGCTGTTTCATATCTAATGTATTTTTTCCCGGTAATTATATAAACATATATATCCCTATCTTTGTTTTTATATAGTATATCTAATAAATAGTATTTATTATGTTTATTTTTCTTTTATATGTGCATCTTTCAATAGGGTATGAAGTTAAAATAATACACTCCTTTTTCCCAGTCTATATAGCCTAAATCTTCCGGAAAACCAAATGAGTTCTTATATTTCATAAGTTCCTCTTCTGTTCTCATTAGTATTTCTATGTAATCATAATCCTGCTTTTCTCGTCCTAACTCACTTTCGTTAAAAAACCTTAAGTAGCCTGGTTTCTATTTCTATATCTTTCTGTTCATATCCATTATACATATTATAAGCACATATAACTAATACAATACATATAACACCTAACCCTATATACCATTTCATTAAAAATCTTGTACCTCCCTGTAAACTATTTCCTAATCTATTCCGTCGCACATAGGATAGATATTCCTCATATATATATACAGTACTTTACCGAATTCTAATTGGGTTTATCTGCTCTCACCACTTATAAAATCCTTCACTCTTTTCTTTAAAAACCTTTATTACAAGAATAAATCCTCCTATTAAAAATATATATATACATTCTAAAACAATATTTTTAAAAATATACTCAACATTAGTTATATATGATATCCACAATAATATAAATACTATACTTTTCACTAATTATAAGTACATATACTAACCAATATACTTTTTCATTCCTTGACCACAAAAAATAATATATTTGTATACTTATTAAGCTTTTATCTTTCTATTATGTTTTTTTCTATATCTGTTTTATCTATACTCAACAAGCTCCATAAAGTAATATATACAATGCAAAAAGTCCCTAATAATAAAGTCAATATATCCGGCATAAATTTCTCCTATTCTGTAAAGCATTTGCCCTTTTTAGTGGCTGAATTTATATGTTTTTAAACTTATCTTTCAGTTCTTCATCTGAAATATTACTGTTTTGTTTTTATATATTTTATTTTTTTATTTCTTTCAATGCTGTATCTGAAAACCATGATAGTATTGTAGTTAACAAATTCGTTCTTATACTTGCAACAGTCATTTCCCGAACAAATTCTTTATACTGCCATCTTCTTACATCCATCATATTTTCTCCCGGTGCATCACCCATATATGCACTCCTTGTACAGCCTTTGCCAAAAGCAATATTATTTGCACCATTACTAATTATTGTGATTACTTTTGATATCTCAGCTTCTGTGTAGGAATAGTCTGTATTATAACCTTCTCTGTCTTTCTTTCCTGTCACTCTTCCAAAAAGTTTATATGAAAATATAATGAAGACCCACATCAATTCAAATATTCTTAAATGCTCTACTTCACCTTCATACTTGATGTCCAAAAATACAGTGGTTTTCCATTCTTATCTATTATGATATATGCCCTTTTTATTACTATGTAATGAGTATATGTTACTTCTATACCACCCTTTTCACTAATATAATATGAGTAGATTTCCCAACTTTCTTTATCTAAGTAATCTCGTTCATCACTTGTATTTTTTTAAATAATTCATAACGTATCTGTACGCCAGATCATCTACTGTATCATATCTAACATGCTGTATTCCACTATAGCCAAACTTACATAATGTACTGTCTTTAACAAAGGCATCTTCTCCAATAGGTTCGTCACTTAGCACCTCAAAAGAAATTATATAATGTGAATTTTTAAATATTCATATTCAAACTCCATATTTTTCTTTCATATTCCCAATATTTGGTGCAACGTAGTAATGTGTATTTCCTATTACAACCGCATTAACACCTCTTTCATATGAATACATTTTATCTACAATACCTATAGATTTTTATTACTGACATTTCTTTCAAATCTTTTTTTAAATCAACTGTCCGTTTTAAGCGCTTTATCATCGGCATAATAATTGATAGACATATAATAGCAGAAATACCTGTAGAAAATAAAAGGACATTGTCAACCTGATTTTCTTTGTATATTCTCTTTCTTTCAATTTTTGTCTTCTAACCACACAAATACATGCTACTATTATCAATGCAATAACTACAACAATATCACAAAAATTTGTATTTAATATACTATTTCTCTCTATTAAAAATTTATATCTTCTTTCATTATAAAACACCTACAAAAAAATATTATAGCCTTACTTAATATACCTGTGTACAATAAGGATTACTTTTTGCGGAACATCTCCTGTATCATGGAAATAACTACCATGAATCCAATCTTGAGTATCTGACTCATAATAAGTTTTGCTATATCCCAAACTCATCTGAAACTTTTGAAATAGCTAACTTAGAAACAGATGTAACCTTTTCTCCTTTTCTTGCACTAACTCCAGTTGCTGTAATTTTTCCACCTTTTAATATATTATATGTATATAGTACGTCAAATTTCCCTTCAAAATCTACAGGTTTATAAATATTATGTACAACCCCAAGTGATATAGTAGTATCAACTACCGGAATCCCATAGCTAATATTAACTGCAAATCCCCCATAATCATATCTGTAACCGGTATACCCGAATGGCTGCAAATGTCCCTGTGTGCCATAGGTATCCTCTTCATATTCTTTAAAACCTATCCTGTTTCCAAGCCCGTCATAGCTGTAGCTTCTTGCTTTTTCCTGACTTTTGAGTAAATTAAGCCAAGCCTACCTGTGATATCATATTTTTAGGCTCTTACTCTCTTCCTCTATCTGTTATGCCGATAAGATTTCCTCTTTTATCGCATCCGCATGCCCAATTTCCCAAAATACCATAGGCATACTTCTCAAGCTTTACACCTTCCTTTAAATTGCAAAGTCCGATTAATAGTACTCTTTTATTATATCAATAGATATTACATACCTCATTGAGATATACTATCTATACTACATTATCCTTAGGTTTATCTACTCTTACCACTTATAAAATCTTTTATTCTTTTTTAAAATAATTATACCAAGAATAACCATTCCGGATAAGTATATTCGTATGTATAAATTAATTAATATTTTTATATAAAAACACTATATTTAAGAGGTATGCTATCCACACTAATATAAATGCGACACTTTCAGTAATTAATATTATATATATTAACCAATATACTTTTTCATTCCTTGCACATAATATGCTTGTATAATTATTAAGCTTTATTTTTTCTTATATTTTTTCTATATCAGTTTTATCTGTTCCCCAACAGACACCATACAGTAGTATATATCCTAAAAAGTCACCATTGCTGTAGTACAGACATTCGACATAATATCCTCCTATTCTGCAAAGCATTTTTCCAACTTTGGTCGATCTATTTATATATCTTTCAAATTTTTCCCTCAATTCCTCATCAGACATATTATTGTTTTGTTTTTATAAATTTTATCTTTGGCAAACTTCATTACCATATCTGACACTGTAGATTTAGCTGTCGCTAAGACATTTGTTTTTAAAGCTTGCTAATATCATCTTCTTTACAAACTCTGTATACTGCCACCTTCCTACATCAATCATATTCTCTCCCGGTGCATCACCCATATATATATTAAACCTACTGACCTATAACAGTATTATCGTCTTTCCTTCTGATAACAAATATTGTAGCCTTTCTTTACATACATTTTTGCTGAATTCTGCTCTCAAGTACAATTAAAATTGCCGGTAAGATCATAAGTATAACACTAATTATTACTCCACAACTTAAAGAGCCACTAGCCCCTCTCACTATATCTACATATAATTTGTATACAAAAATAGAAATGTAGAGTATAAATAAAATTATACATATAATTTCCGGAAATATTGTATATTCTATCTTACATACATTATCTTGTTCTTCTATGCTACCTTTTACATAGCACAATCCTATATGCTTAAATCCACTTTTTTTACCTTGTAATATCATTTTGAAATTTTTTTACCTTTTTAATGATTTCATGAAAGATAACTTGTCAAACATTTTTCCATATTTCTGTTGTCGTTCTATTTGTTATACATGAACCATTTATTGTAAAAGCTTATCATAAACATTTAATCTCCCTATGCTAAACATTGCTTTTGCAGAAATTATTAGAATTTGCTATCAACGATCCAGATCCAAAAGGATATGATAATCTCAGATTATGCCAATTAATTGGGGCTTCCCCATATACCCATCCTTCTGATAACTGCTTATACTATGTAATTCCTACTCCTACACCACCTCCAAGTCCCTCTCCAGAAATGATTTCACTATAAACAGGATTTAGTGTTAATGCAGGTGCAATTGCTCCACCTTCAACACCTACTGCTAAATTAATTGAACCTCCAATAAATAATCCAGAATAATCCTCCGGATTTTTAACATTATAGACATATCCTTTTGTTTCTGTGCAATCTATAATACTGGATAATTCCATACTTTTTTCCAAAACCACCAAAAAGAATACTCACAATACTTATCATTATCCATAACAATTCCTCTACCAACTATTGCCAATCCAACACTCTTTGTATTTTTCCAATACATACATTTGGTTTTTCTTTTTAACTTAGGTATTACCTCATTTTTCTGATAAACCTAAAAACATTCTTATATTTTTTCTCATTAAATCCTCTTAGTAAATTTCTTATGCTTACCTCACCTGCTAACTTTCCATCTCTATCCACAAATACCAACGGATTCCCCAAAACAATACCCATACTGATTCAGGCTAAATGGCTGCTCTATACTTCCCTTTATCCAATCTTCTCCTGCAAACCTACCTACTCCCGGCACATACTCTCTCGCCTGTGCAAAAGTAGGTATCAGCTACATTATCATATCTGTAACCTGTATATCCGAATGGCTGCATCTGTCCCTGTGTGCCATAGGTATCCTCTCCGAATTCGTCATAACCGTATATAGCTTGACTTTCTCCCTCCCTGCTCAAGAAGGAATTGTACTTCCCAGCTCATCCTGTAGATAGGTAAACTCTTTTTCTCCCTTCTTCCATATATGCAACATTAAAGTCCCATATGTAGCTTTTGTATTGCCTGACTGCCTCTTTTTGTGGTTTTTATTTTGCAAAAGGTTATGATATACCCTTGTTCTGTCCAGTATATAGCTTTCTTCATATGACGGTGTCAGTTCTGACATGTTTTTCTTCAAGATAATCTTAAGCCCGTCTTCTCCATAGCCTATCTTCCTTTCATACTCTTTTATTCCCATCCTGTTTCCAAGCCCGTCATAGCTATAGCTTCTTGCTTTCCCCAAATTTGAGTAACTTAAATTTTTATTTTTAACAAAGATATTAATCAAATTTACTAACTACATGCTCTTATAGACATTTTTATTTACTATATCAAAAGTTTTTCATTTACCATCCCTCTACCAATCAAGTTCTATAAAAATCTCTATACTTTAACAAATCATAAGTTTTTGGATTTTTCAAAATCGCTTTTTAATATTCTTATCCTCAATAAGTATAGCTATTCCAGATATCCACATTTCATCATCATCTTCATATGCTCTCCACAGTAGTCTTTCTACATAGGGCAACAAATCATTTTTTTATTGTAAGACACCAATAATGAAACCGTATACTCAAAATGTAGGCCAATTTGCATCTTGTAATAGCTCTATTAAAAAATGGTATATACTCTAATTTTCTAGTGTAACTCATCCTTTCTATAATATATAGAATATTGAACCATGAAAACTTACTTTTTGTATCTCAAAGGATTAAAATAAGTTTCTGTATTATTTTCTTCTTTTCTAATAATAATGCTAATTTGTCTAGTTTTTCCCCAGATATATTCTCGTTAATGTAAATATTATATTCATATTTTTTTAATTAAGTTATCAATCAATTTTGACATTACATGGTCCTCCATCATCTCCAAAGGATTCTACAGGTCTTACAGAAACATGATTTGGTTTATCTATAACTGCCGTTAATACTCCTGTTACATTTATTGCCTCCATAGTTGTAATAGTATAATCCGTTGCTGCTGGAACTTTCAACTCATAAGACAATCCTGTATGTAAATCTATGTGTCTAGGAGTTAAATTAGTTACATTTCCATTTCCACGTCTATATATAACTGTTTCATTAGGTCTTTTTGTTGTTACTTGTTCTAATGCAATTACCCTAGACTTTTCTTTCTCCTTTGCTGTACTATTTATATATGTACCAACTGCTACTCCTCCGGATACAACTAATGTTATACCTAGTATACCTAATGCAACTAAATCCATTGGTTCAGGTGCAGGACTATCAACTAAGGCAGCTGCTCCTGCCATTTCAGTTCCTGTTTTCATTATATCAAATACTTGTGAATAGTTACTAGCCATTTTCCGGTGTTTTTCCGTCCCTATCAACTAATCCAATAGGATTTCCCCAACAGTACCCATACTGATTAAGGCTAAAAGGCTTTTCTATATTTCCCTTTATCCAATCTTCTCCTAAAAATCTTCCTATTTTCGGTACATACTCTCTCGCCTGTGCAAAGTATGTATCGGTTACATTATCATATCTGTAACCTATATAGCCAAATGGCTGCAAATGTCCCTGTGTACAATAGGTATCTTCTCCAAATTCGTCATATCCATATATAGTTTGACTTTCTTCTCCCTGCTCAATAAGGCGAATTGTAATTCCAAGCTCATCCTGTAGATATGTAAACTCTTTTTCTCCTTCTGCCATATATGCAACATTAAAGTCCCATACATAGCTTTGTATTGCCTGACTGCCTCTTTTTAGGAATAGTCGGTATTATAACCTTCTCTATCTTTCTTTTTCTGTCACTCTTCCTAAAAAGTTTATATGAAAATATAATGAAGACCCACATCAATTCAAATATTCTTAAATGCTCTACTTCACCTTCATATTTGATGTCCAAAAATAAAGTGGTTTTTCCATTCTTATCTATTATGATATATGCCCTTTTATTACTATGTAATGAGTATATGTTACTTCTATACCACCCCTTTTCACCTAATATAATATGAGTAGATTTCCCAACTTTCTTTATCTGAGTAATCTTGTTCATCACTTGTATTTTTTTAAATAATTCATAACGTATCTGTACGCCAGATCATCTACTGTATCATATCTAACATGCTGTATTCCACTATATCCAAACTTACATAATGTACTGTCTTTAACAAAGGCATCTTTTTCCAATAGGCTCGTCACCTAGCACCTCAAAAGAAATTATATAATGTGAATTTTTAAATATTCATATTCAAACTCCATATTTTCTTTTCATATTCCCAATATTTGGTGCAACGTAGTAATGTGTATTTCCTATTACAACCGCATTAACACCTCTTTCATATGAATACATTTTATCTACAATACCTATAGATTTTTATTACTGACATTTCTTTCAAATCTTTTTAAATCAACTGTCCGTTTTTAAGCGCTTTTATCATCGGCATAATAATTGATAGACATATAATAGCAGAAATACCTGTAGAAAATAAAAAGGACATTGTCAACCTGATTTTCTTTTGTATATTCTCTTTCTTTCAATTTTTGTCTTCTAACCACACAAATACATGCTACTATTATCAATGCAATAACTACAAACAATATCACAAAATTTGTATTTAATATACTATTTCTCTCTATTAAAAATTTATATCTTCTTTCATTATAAAAACACCTACAAAAATATTATAGCCTTACTTAATATACCTGTGTACAATAAGGATTACTTTTTGTGGAACATCTCCTGTATCATGGAAATAACTACCATGAATCCAATCTTGAGTATCTGACTCATAATAAGTTTTGCTATATCCCAAACTCATCTGAAACTTTGAAATAGCTAACTCGAAACAGATGTAACCTTTTCTCCTGTTCTTGCACTAACTCCAGTTGCTGTAATTTTTCCACCTTTTTAATATATTATATGTATATAGTGCATCGAATTCTCCTTTAAAATCTACAGGTTCATAAACATTACGTACAACCCCAAGTGATATAGTCGTATCAACCACCGGAATTCCATAGCTAATATTAGCTGCAAATCCCCATAATCATATCTGTAACCGGTATACCCGAATGGCTGCAAATGTCCCTGTGTGCCATAGGTATCCTCTTCATATTCTTTAAAACCCTACCCTGTTTCCCAGTCTGTCATAGCTGTAGCTTCGCTTTTCCTGATTTTGAGTAAATTGCCAAGCCTACCTGTGATATCATATTTTTAGGCTCTTACTCTCTTCCTCTATCTGTTATGCCGATAAGATTTCCTCTTTTATCGCACCTGCATGCCCAATTTCCCAAAAATACCATAGGCACACTTCTCAAGCTTTTACACCTTCCTTTAAATTGCAAAGTCCGATTAATAGTACTCTTTTATTATATCAATAGACATTACATACCTCATTGAGATATACTATCTATACTACATTATCCTTAGGTTTTATCTGCTCTTACCACTTATAAAAATCTTTTATTCTTTTTAAAAATAATTATACCAAGAATAACCATTCCGGATAAGTATATTCGTATGTATAAATTAATTAATATTTTTATATAAAAACACTATATTTAAGAGGTATGCTATCCACACTAATATAAATGCGACACTTTCAGTACTTTCATATATATATATTAACCAATATACTTTTTCATTCCTTGGCCACATAATATGCTTGTATAATTATTAAGCTTTATTTTTTCTTATATTTTTCTATATCAGTTTTTATCTGTTTCCCCAACAGACACCATACAGTAATATATACAATGCAAAAGTCCCTAATAATAAAGTCAATATATCCGGCATAAATTTCTCCCTCCATATAATCAAGTGTTTTTAATATATTCAATACTTTTTGATACCTGTCATTGAATAGAACTAAGGTTATGGAGTGATCTTTACCTCATACAGGGCAGATATATAGTAATAATGGGTGCACCAATAAAACGTCATCACTATTCAGTTCTAAATGGCCTCTGATGTGTACCCATACCCATATGGCAGCTCACCTCTCATGTCCAACAGGATTATCCTCCTTACGGTGGGTCCTCACTTCCTTCGTTCTGCCTGTCCATAACCAGGGGTGACAGCTTAGCTATTCATCAGGGTCATGCCCTTTGGAGAAAAATTCCCTGCCGGCTACCAGCTCATTCTTTGTACTTTCATCACTGATCCAAACACTACGATTACAGCACCTTTCGGTGGACGCTTCCTATAATCATTATGGTTGTTCTTTATTGCTCGGTTATGCAGCCTTTAACTGCTCTCCCGGACGTCGAATATCTTTCAACATCTTTGATGCATCATAACTGATTCCCTTGGTAAGGATCACATGGAATACTCTTATCAGCTTACATGCTACTGCCATCAGCGACTGCATCTTTTTCAATGGATTCTTTTCCCTGGTTGTATAATATCTGTGGATTTCTTTTGAATTCTTCATTCTTTCCCACCACCGATATCGCTGCCTCAAAAGTAGATATCTGAGACGCTTGCGTCCTCTTTTTGCTTATCTTTGTTTTTCCGTCGTGCTTACCGGAACTATCTGCCACCAGTTCCAATCCTGCAAGTTTCTGAAGTTCTTTCGATGCTATCAAAGCGCGTGATATCACCAACTTCTGCTATGAAACCAGCTACGGTTGTTATTCCCTATACCCTTTATTTCAAGCAGCTTATCCGCATACCTGATCTGTTGGCACAGTTCTTTGATCAGGTCATTGACCCGTTCAAGGCGTTTTGTCTGGAGTTCATAATCCTCTATCAGATCCTGTATCTCCATCCGAGCTTCTGTAAGACCTGCTTTTTAATCCTATGCTTTTCATGGCTGCATCTCAGAATCAGCATAGCCTTCTTATGCCCATTTCCTCGGAGTTTAGCGTCTTTCCCATATCTTTATGATACCTTCCACTCCTAGTCTTACTATCTCCCTCAGGAGTTGGTGCCTGTTTTTAACACCATCAGCCCTCCCTTGGCATCTATGTGTGTATAAATCCCCTTATATTCAGGGAAATACACTGCAACCCCACTTCTGCAGACGGTTCTTCGCCCTTGTCTGTTCTTTCTACAAGCACAAACCGGCGGTTTGACGCATTCCGCAGTTCTGCATATACACCTGTCGGCATATATGAATAAAAATATCGTCCATCCCTACAAGCCCTGCAATAACACGAGGATCTTTTCTGTCATTTTTTTAGATGGACTATTGTCATCTAATTCTTTGGTCTTATGCACATGGTGCGGATTTACCATCACAAACTTTATGTTCTTTTTCACCCATGAACTGCCCAAGATCAAACCAGTAGTGACCGGTTGGCTCTATTCCTACCAGTGCCTCTTTAAGTTCATTTTTCTGCATCAGTTCCACAACCGAATTGTAAAAGCTGTTGAATCCCTCCATAGAGTTTGAAAACGCTACAGGCTTTCTGGTAAAGTTCTATGCCTCCCAGTTAAAAAGCTCTGAAATAATGCTTTTTCACTTCCAACATCAATGCCGACAATCATTGTTGTTTCTTTTACTTGTTCAATCTTCTTATTTTGTGTAGAATTCATTTGTAGATACCTTTCCTTATTCTGCTAATTTGCTAACTGGCCGGTCAGCAATGACAGTTTTAACTTAGGTATCTATTTTTGTAAAATCATTTACTTTCTACACTTTGAATCATACAGGAAGCTATACATTTGTCTGCTTTCTTTATCGGTATTATATTTTTGAAGTATATCATTCACAGCTTTTTCCATGTCCATGCCAATGGCTCCCTGCAATTAAACATAACCTGTACTGTTTCTCTACCTATCTTCCCCAGACCTGTTTTATGATATATTCTCTCATCTATTCCAGGTATAATAAAAATCAAAACAGTACATTTTTACACAGCCGTCATTATCAAATTCATCATATTCTAGAAACTTTTATCCCGGTATGTGCTTTTTGAAAGCAGATTTTTAAAATCCGTTACCAAAGTTTTTATTTCCACATCTTCACCGACTTTAAGAAGGCTAATGCTTAGATTTGCATCTCCGGCAAGGTTTGTTTTTATTATCTCAGGTCTAAAATTTGTAGGATATTTTATTTCTTTTTATTTCATCCGGCATATCTATAAAAGATAAAGGGTGTATATGGATATGGCATCATTAAAGTATGAAGCTTTTATAAAAATCTCAAGCTTACCATCTATAAAATAGCCTTCTTTTTTGAGAGACATATCTTCATTCCCACAGTGTTCTAATTTAAGTGGAATAATCTTTTTCGTCGATATAGTTGCTCATAGTAGCCCTCTCAATAATTTCAACTTAATAATACTCTATAATAACCCCGGACTCATATTTAATATCCAAATGGAAGCTTTCAGGTAACTTGATTTTATTTAATTTTATACATTCATCAAAAAGATAACCTTCTGCATCTATATACTGTAGCGATTTTGGAAATTTTACTTCTTCTAAATCCATCGCTCCCATAAAAACTTCACCACCTAAATATATTAAACCCTCCGGTAATTCTATATTTTTCAGACCTGTATAGCAAAAATGCCAGTTCTCTATTTTTATGCTTTCAGGAAATTCTATGTACTGCAAATTACTGCATCCTCAAAAAGCAGCTATTCCAATATTTTCCAGTTTTTATTTAAATGTACTGTTCTTAAGTTTTCACAACTTTCAAAAACAAAATAGTGGGATTTCTACTAAATTTTCCGACAACTCTACTTCTGTTAAATTTTTACACCCCGAAAATGCAGCTGAATTAATTTTAACTACACTGTTAGATATAATAATTTTTTGAGGTTCAGAACAATTTTTAAAAGCATTCTCTCCAATTTCCATTACCCCATCAGGAATTTTTAATTTCCTTCTTTGGCATTATATATGCTGAAATACCCATTTTGTATTTAATTAAAACATTATTTTTCAATTAAAAATTTAGATTGAAAATTTAAAATTATATAATATAAGATACCACATATAAACAAAGTAATTAAAACATTATTATACTTTTACTATTATATACCATTGCAAGCTCCTATTTTTCCCTAATTAATATCTTCCATATCGTCAGATATATATTTCATTATTAATTACATCGTTTACACTTATACTTGTATCGAAATCATATAATAACTTAAAAGCTTCCTTTTTCATACTTTGCTCCTCTAATTGCCTGCCTATACATATAGTTCAGAACTTCCTGAAAAATATAGTGATAATAATTATTCACTATTACTGGTCTATCCAGTTCATAAATCCAGTCCTCAGGATATCTGTTACTCCTCACTTCAATTATTATATAGTCGTTATTTGAACTTACTTTTTAAGGTTATCTCTGAATTTTTATGTTAGCATCATATATATTATCAAATCCTAATAATAAGACTGAAAAGAGCTACTCCTGCGATTTTGTACTATCAATACCTACTTTGATGGCAGTAACATTTAGGATATTACTTACCCACCTTGGCATTGACCTTGAATCTATAAATATTATCAATTAGCTTTTTCTAATAGACAAAGCGTACCATTAGTTAAGATAGTATATACTTCTGTAACACCATGATGATTCTCTTTTACCATTTTTCATAATTCGTAGTGTATATGTCTTCATGCTCTTTATTAATAACCCAAACCCCTGATACTTCCTTCCTCTCACTATTTTTTAGTTTCCTCCTTTTTAATGTAAGTGGTGTTAAGTTCCC
>BNJV01001715.1_pt1 | contig 13086 bp, 12 predicted proteins | sample 8540591 | NCBI WGS metagenome assembly BNJV01 (sample SAMD00202457, study PRJDB9452) | human saliva metagenome | host: Homo sapiens
TCAACAATGACTGAAAATCCAGCCCCCTTCGTCTTCACAGTGGGCATAAATTCCTTTTTACAGTAGTAGCATTTACCACAGGCACAGACACAAGAAATCAAAACCTTGTCGCCTTTTTGAAGTTCGAAACTCCTCTCCAACTTCTTCAACAATCCCAATTCCCTTCGTGACCAAGAATGGTACCACTTTTGGCAAGCGAACATCCCTTTGATAATATGGAGGTCTGTTCCACAAATAGTGGTTTTTACGATACGCACAATAGCGTCTGTTGGCTTGCGAATAACTGGTTTGTCTACATCAACAAAGAAGCAAGTCCTGGTTTAACATAAGTATAGGCTTTCATAAAGCATCCTCCGTATTTGTACTATTTATACATAATTGTAAGCCTTTTTCATTTGTTTGTTCAAGTGTGATTTTTTAACTTTATTTACCGGTAAAGTACCATAGATAAAAAGCAGAAGCTGATCTAACTTCTGCTTTCTCTTATGTTGATAACGTTTCACACCATCTAGGTAGGTTGCTACCAATTCCAAATCTTTATCTAATACGATAAAGTCTGCGTCGTAGCCTTCGCGGATTTGACCACAGACATCATCAATGTGAACAGATTTAGCTGGGTTGAGGCTAGCCATCATGACTGCTTCATGCGGATTCGCAATCACTCACCTACATTTCTCATACCATCTTTAAGTTTGAGGATAGAACCTGACAAATTACCAGTAGATTTGAGACGTGCAGTTCCATTTGCTACTACAACAGGGAATTCTCCCAACATATAGTCACCGTCTTCAAGCCCACCAGCGTCATACAATCCGTAATAAGAGCGATGTTTCTGTCCCTTGCATAAGTAAAATCTCAAGTTTTTGATCTACGGATAACCATCACAACACCCTGCAAGTATGTGGTTTTTACATAGTTCCAAGAGGTTTGGAAGGTCTGTGTGGGCAAACCAGCCATCCCAGAGTTGTACAAACATAGCCCAGTACTGATCGCCTTTCAGTTTGTTCAAATGTTTCCATCTGAGGTCTAACTGACTCTCACCAGCGGCATTGCAAAATCTTCCACCCATCAGTTCTGGCAATAGCGATTTATTTGAATCTGCAGCATCCTGCCAAGACGAACCCCTCAACACCCGGGTCTCTTGCTATAAGTTACCCAGCCTCAAAGTTTTGAAATATGAATCAAAGAAAGAATTTTGCCCATCTATTCTGATGTCTATGACCATTTCGCCACTGTTAAATCACCACAGAGGAACAACCAGAATCCGTTTGAAGGTCCAAACATTTCCACTAGCTTGATCTATGACTGTCAGTCTGAGCTGTCAGCATGGGTAATCAGATCCATGCCACCTTATTCTGCCTGTGCAGTGTCACCAAATGTGGATCTAATTCTCTGATGCTCAAAAAATTTGATTCTGGGAACCACATCGTGATGGGGTGTCTCCACACCCTCCAGCAGTTTCAACGATGGCATATATCCCTTTGTCTTATCCCATAAGGAAAACACTAAAATCATATGACAGCCTAGAAGATTTCACGATACTGTCCCATCTCCTTTAATTTCAAGATTATTTAACCCAGTCACAATCACCATCCTTAGTAGAAATTCCATTAGCTACTAGCATGATCTACTAGTCTTAGTTGTTCCAACTGTATTAATCCGAAAATCTAGAATAATTGAACCAACTAACCAGAAAGCACTGTCCCAAACCACCCCACAATAGTTGTTCCAAAACAACAAAGCCACCAAGAGGACAAATAACAAGATCCCAACTGAGAGATTTCTCCAAATAAAGAAATGATACAGAAAACCATAAAAGATTTACAGATAAGAATCCAAACATCTCGCCCATAATGTTCTTTCAGACACAGCAATCAAAGACTGAAAAGAAGCAATAAAAGAGATGGTAACCTGAAAGAATGTCAAAATGAGTAAGAAGCCAAAACCTCCTCCAAAAACTAAAAAGGGTCTTGCAAATCCCAGATTTTATCCAACTGCGTTTAACTCAGAAGTCGTCTGACGAACGCCTACAATCGTTGCTAGGATACTTCCCAAAAAGAATGGATAGACATGAGTTAAACTGGAGAAGTAAACAGAGGAATAAGAGGTCACTAGAAAACTACCAATAAACATGGAGAAGAAGCTGATTAAGAAGGCAGCAGCAGATAAGAGAAAGACCATTCCCCTCAACTGACCATTTGATTTAGCCTGTTTAGATAAAAACCAAACTGCCAATCCCCAAAGAATATAGTAGTGAACCTCAACGGCCAAGCTCCAATTATGAACAAACAAATGAGGAATGAACTGTGATTCATAACTCCCACCTGTTAGAAGTTCATAGAAGTTGGTCATAAAGCCTAAGACACCCGCAATCTGACCTCCAATTCCAGCCACATAATCTTGTCGAACTAGAAAGGTAAAGGGCATGGTCACCAAGACCATCAAAACCACAGGTGGCACAATCCGATAAAAGCGTCTCCTAAAAAATCCAACAAAATCAATTTCATGATTTTTAGAAAATTCTTCGATAAGTAGAGCTGTAATCAGGAAACCTGAAAATGTGAAAAAGACATCTACCCCGAAAAATCCTCCAGGAAAGATCGTCTGAAAAAAATGATACAAGAGTACCAAAAGTAAACCTGTAATCCTAATCAAGGAAAACCATTTAATACGCATACGAGTTTATTCTCCTTTCATTGTACTCTTTATTCTATCAAAAAAAGAAGAAAAATCCCAAGAGAAAACTTAGGATTTTTAGCTTATATCAATTCCATTTTAGAAATTACGACCTGACTTATTATAGCCATATTTTTCCACAAAATACTCACGGAATTCCAAGAGATTATCATCCATAATGGCTTGACGGACCTGCTTCATCAGATTAAGCAAGAAGTAAAGATTATGGTAGCTAGTCAAGCGGATACCAAAGGTTTCATCGGCTTTGAGCAGGTGACGAAGGTAGGCGCGTGTATAGTTCTTACATGTGTAGCAATCACACTCAGGATCCAGTGGCGTAAAGTCCTCAGCAAACTGGGCATTTTTGACAACCAAACGTCCCTGACTAGTCATACAAGTTCCGTTACGAGCGATACGAGTCGGCAAGACACAGTCAAACATATCTACACCACGAATCACCCCATCAATCAAGCTATCTGGCGCTCCCACACCCATCAAATAGCGAGGTTTGTTTTCAGGTAACAGTTGGGTTGTGAAGTCCAAGACGGCATTCATCTCTTCATGGGTTTCTCCCACTGCCAAACCACCGATAGAGTAGCCTGGGAAATCCATGCTGACAAGGTCATGAGCTGATTGGCGACGCAAATCTTCAAATCCAGCCCCCTGCACAATTCCAAACAAACCTTGGTCATGCGGACGACGATGAGCCTTCAAACCACGCTCAGCCCAACGGCTGGTACGCTCGATTGATTTCTTAACGTAGTCATAAGGTTGATAAAACTGGGGACATTCGTCAAAGGACATCATGATGTCTGAGCCCAGATTGTTCTGAATAGAGATAGCTTTCTCCGGAGACAAGAACATCTTAGACCCATTGAGATGGTTTTTAAAAGTTACGCCTTCTTCTGTGATATTCCGGCTATCTGCTAAAGAATAAACCTGGAAACCACCACTATCTGTCAAGATAGGCTGGTCCCAATTCATGAACTTGTGGAGACCACCTGCGCGTGCGATGAGTTCATCTCCAGGACGAAGCCAGAGATGATAGGTGTTTGACAGGATAATTCCCGAACCCATCTCCTTCAATTCTTCAGGCGACTGAGTTTTGACAGTGGCTTGTGTCCCAACTGGCATAAACATAGGTGTCGGGAAGGTACCGTGGGGAGTGATGATTTCTCCCAGACGAGCTCCTGTGTGTTTTTCTTTCTTAATCAAACGATATTTGATTGGTGAATCTGACATTTTTTACCTCCGAAGCTGGGAAAGACAGTCCCAGTTCATACTTTGTGCCCAAGGGCATACTGTATGATTTTATCAAAAAAAGTAGGAACTGTCACGAACTATGGTATAATGAGAGAATGAAATACCCAAAAATTGATTTAAAAACCATTCGTCTGCAGGCTAGACAATTTCAATCTGAAAATCCCCGCCTCTTTCTCGTCTATCTCTTACCTAGCATGCTGGTCATCTTGTCTGGCTTCCTCAATCCCTTAGAGCGTATCAACGAAGCAATTTTAGAACAACCCTTTTTAAGCGTGTTTGGTCATGTATTCCAAGCCTACCTCTTTCCATTATTAGTTTCCTTTATCGGAACAATACTTCTAACCAGTTCAGTCTATACAACCCTAAAACTCATCAAGAATCCAGATACAGAACTATCCATCAAAAATAGTCTCACTCTCTTTAACGAAGAGTACTTTTCACAAACCTTTTTGACTCTCCTTCTCAAACGTTTCTATCTCTTCTTATGGAGCATTCCTAGTTTGCTTGGAATTTACTTCCTTTTTTACAGTAGCTTTCTTGCAAAGAAATTCGTTGCCCTTCACCCTGAGTTTCCCAATCTGGATCTCACGTCAGTTGAAACTGAGCGTTTCCTCATGGCCTTTGGTCTTTACTTTCTAGCAAGTGTCCTCTTGATGATTGTCGGAAATAGTCTCTATATTCCACAATACTATGCCTATTCACAGGTAGAATTTCTCCTCTGAGACACTCTAGACTTAGGACAAGCCAAACCAGGACAAATCCTAAAAACCAGCCGTTTCCTGATGAAAGGCTACAAATTTCAACGCTTTATTCTAGACCTACAACTCCTTCCTTGGTACTTCCTCAATTGGATTACCTTTGGGATTGCTAGTTTCTCACTCCTACCCTACATTCAAATCAATAAAATAATTTTCTACCGATCTATACTGGCTCAAAAACGTCCAAAAGCTTGAAGGTTTTCCCTCAAGCTTTTTTCTATCAATGAGTTTCTCCGCCTACCAACTTGAGGTCCTGATCTCCATGTTCGATAATGGCGCCGATTGCCGCTTCTATCCCTCGCCTAATATCCACTAAACTCATAGCTGGAGTAGTCGGTCGATTCACCACCTGTTCCATCATATAAGGAATATGCATAAAACCTGCCTTAATATGTGGAAATTTCTTTTCTACCAAATAGAGGACCTGATACATCAAATGATTGCAGACAAAAGTCCCTGCCGTATTGGAAACAGAGGCCGGCAAGCCCTCTTTTTTTATAGCTTGGACCATCGCTTTAATCGGCAGACTACTAAAGTAGGCAGGAGCACCATCTGGACGAATAGGAAGGTCAATCGGTTGATTACCTTCGTTATCAGGAATGCGTGCATCGTCTTGGTTAATGGCCACTCGTTCAGGTGTCAAGCTAGATCTTCCACCAGCTTGCCCAATACAAAGGACAAAGTCCGGTTGATAGCGGTTCATCTCTTCTTCCAATACTTGAGCCGATTTGTGAAAGACTGTTGGCACTTCTAACCAACGGACCTCAGCACCATGGATTTCAGCTGGTAAACCTTTAACTGCCTCCAAAGCTGGATTGACCTTTTCCCCTCCAAAGGGCTCAAAACCTGTCACTAATACTTTCATTTCTAACTCCTTACAACCAATTCCATGAAACACTTTTTCCGACAATAAAACAAGTATAACATATTTCCCTTATTCTCGAGTGAAAAGGACTAGAGAGACTAGGATTGGTCTCTGATACTCAATGAAAATCAAAGAGCAAACTAGGAAGCTAGCCACAGGCTGTACTTGAGTACGGCAAGGCGACGCTGACATGGTTTGAATTTGATTTTCGAAGAGTATGAGTTTATTTAAAGAGTAAAATACTAATCAAGGTCAAAATAGCTGGTCCTCCTTGCTTCAAAATAATTTTCTTATCTGCTGTGAGAGAGCCATAAGCCGCAGCACCAATCACAAATAAAACAAAAATAGTCACAATTTCTAAATTCTGTGAGAAATAAATCCCATACAAGAGAAAGACTCCTAGCAGAGCATTATAAATCCCTTGATTTTTAAACAATGAACTTACTGACGGACGAGCCAGTTCTTCCTTGTCCATGTTAAAGACACGACTAGTTGCATCTGATTGCGTTGCAATACTTTCCAAATAAAAAATGTAAAAATGCTCCAAAGCAACGATCGTTGCTAAAATGATTGTAATAATTGACATCTATTTCTCCTTAAATTTCTATATTTTCAATACCCAAAACCAATTTATTTAATAGACGGCTGAGTTCTGTTCTCTCAGACTCTGTTAAGATACATTCCATCGCTTCCTTAACCCTGACATGCTTCAGAGGGGGATTCACCACTAACTGCTCCTTGGCATACTTCGTAGCCTCTACCAAGACTTCCCGCTGATTTTCAGGATTGCGATGACGCTCCACCAAACCTTCCTTTTCCAGAATTTGAAAATGTCGGGTCAAAGCAGCCTGATCAATCTTCAAACGCTCCTGAACCGCTATTTGATTACAAGGGGAATGCTCCAGCAAAAATAATAAAATATGATACCGTGTTAAACTAATCCCAAGTCTTTTTTCAAATAATTGTGTGCTCGCTTGCTCAGATAAGCGGAGTTGATACAGTAAATCTTGAATCTCTATCATGTCTTCCTCCTTTTTATTGAATTATCAATAATTGACTAATCAATTATAATACAAAGTAAAATAGATTGCAAGAATATTGCTTAAGGCATTGTAAGATTGTAATTTTCCATTCAAATTGACAAAGAAAAAACGAACGAGACTCGCTTCCTATCATGAAAGCTAGATCTCATTCGTAAAAATTATATGACAGAGTCTGGTTTATCCATTCATTGAAACGTGAACGTGGTCATAGTGGTTTTCTGTCACGCTACCACGGTCTGGCATTGGGTTCCAAGTATTAGCTGGTCCATATTTGCTATCGAATGGAGCATAGAAACGTTGTTTCCAGATGATATAACTAATACCACGGCTAGCCATATTTTGAATAGCGTATTCCGCAATCTTATCCCCTAGTTCTGAGCTTTCTGGCACCATAAAATCGATAGCCAAACCTTTTCCGTGATCTCCACTATCTCCTGGACGGTAACCACTAAAGGATGTGATGCCAAACAAGTTGGCGATTTCTTCTTTAAAGGCAGCTGTTTGTGGTTGAAGACCCTGCATTTTCAGATTTCGCTACCGCAAGTCCAGCATAATCGGGCGCTGCTGGAGCTGCGTAAGTTGTTGAAACTGTTTTCTTCTCTTCTGGTTGATAAGTAGAAACTGCTGTTGTAGCTTCACTTTGATGATGCTACTTTTTGCTTTCTTCTGAACTTGTTGCAGTTGTTTCGGTTGCTTTTTTTCTTCTACTGGCGTTGTAGTTGCTTCCACTGCTGATTCAGCCTGAGGGACTTGCTTGTGCTTCCTGCTTCTCAGCTGGAGTCGTTGCCTGAGGAGCTGCTTCTGCAACTGCACTGCTTGTTTCGGCTGTTTGCTCCTCTGGGGTAGAAATCTCTGTAGATAGTGCCACTTCTTCTGCAGTAGCAACTGTCTCTGCAACTTCTGAACTTGATGCCACTTCTTTTGTTCTTGTAGTTTCTACCGCTTTTGGAGCTTCTGCAATCGGTTGAGAAAGATCTGCAACTTGAACAGTTTGATCATCTACGGTCACTTGATTGGTTGTCAAATCTGCTGTCGCAGTTGTCACTTCTTCACTAGAGTCTGCTTGAGGAGTTTGGATTTCAACTTCTGTTACTTCTTCAGCTTCATTGACAGTCGTTGTCAAAACAGTTTCTGGGAAAATCAAGTCCATATTCGTGATTTTATTCAAATTCGCAAGAACTGTGACATCTACACCCAAGGCTTCTGCAATGGTGCTCAAGGTATCACCATACTGAACGGTATAACTTGTTTTGTTATCCGTTTTAGTCAAATCATTTTGGATTTGCTCAACACTACGTGCAGTCCAAAGAACTTCTTCTGCTTGAGTTGCCAATACTGGGGCAAATGACAAGGCTACTGTTGAGGCTAATAATATTCTTTTCTTCATTCTTTCCTATTCCTTTCAAATGAGTACCTGTCTATCATAACACAAAAAATGCAGAAAAAAAGCCCTCTCGGGCCTATTTAACAGAACTGTCCATTCCTTGTAACAAACTCGGTTACTTGAAATAGTTTGTTAGGTCTCTGTCACAAAACTGACACAATCTTTTTATCGCTCAGCCTTAAAAAAACGGGAAATGTCTGCTAACGCTTGAATTCTGTGATTACCTTCATAAGACGACTCTAAAAAATTAATGCTCTGAATACCACTATTCTGGGCAAATTCCACATCCAGAGTCCGATCCCCTATATAATAGGTCTTCTCAGAATCCAACTGATACTTGTCTAACAGATAGGTAGCCGCTTCTGGACTGGGCTTCCGCGCAAAGCCACTCTGACTGGTTAAAATATCTGTAAAATAAGATTCCAAACCCAAGTCTCTGAGAATGGTAAGAGCATTGTCTCCCTTATGAGTGTAAACAAACTGCTGAATTCCTGATTCCTCTGCCCAAGCTAGCACATCACGCGCACCTGGCATCAAAACTACCTGAGCATTCTTCTCAGCCAGACTCTGAGCACGCACCTGATTTAGCACTTCCACATCCAGATTTCTATCTTCTGCCACCCGCACAAGCAAAGCTTGCACCGAATACTTGAGGATAAACTCTCTCACCTGCTCCTTATCATAAGGAATAGAAAATTGAGCATAGGTCTCCTCAATCCCTGATAAAATCGCTTCATAAGAGTCCAATAAAGTCCCGTCTAAATCCCAAATAAAAGCTGTTTTTTGCATTTCCTATCCTTTCAAGCTCATATAACGCTGGTAACGGTAACGTAGAAATAACCAACGAAAACCATTATCCAAAAGGGTTCCGGCCCAAATACCGGGCAAGCCCCAACCAAGAACAATCCCCAGCAGATATCCTATTCCAATGCGGATACACCACATTCCTATACTTGTCGCATAAAAGGGAAGACGAGCATTACCCAAACCCTGCCAGACTGCTGTATAGATGACTGTTCCTATCGTCATAGGAGTACCAAGTAGTGAAAAAAGTGTCACTAGAACACTAGCCTCCACCGCTAGAGAATCAGTCGTATAGAGATGAGTTAATGGTACACCCAAGGAATAGATACTGAAGGTCAAGGATAACATGAGGACCAGAGAAAGCCAAAAGGCTTGTTTACTCAACTTATCTACTCTATTCCAATTATCCTCTCCAACTGCTCGAGCTACCAGCATGACCGTTGCTGTAGCCACACCAAAGGCAGGCATGTAGTTAAACTGGGTCAAGACTTCTCCGACTGCATTCCCAGCAACTGCCTCCGTTCCAAAAGAAACGACCAAGGCAATGATAACGACATCGCCAGCCCGCATCATAAGCCGCTCTCCAGCTGCTGGCAAAGCTAAGGTCAATAGTTCCTTATCTAAACCAAAAGTCGGTTTCTCAAAAGGCAACTTTAATTGCGACCATAAAATCACAAGACCTACCAAGCGAGACAGAATTGTCCCCCAAGCAACACCAGCTATCCCCATATCCAGAACAAAAATAGCTAGACTTGAAAAAAGAATATTCAAGGCATTTGATAAAAGACTCACATAGAGGGGCAAACGTGGATTATGAGTTGCACGAATCAAGGCTCCCAAACTAGTCATTAATCCCAAAAGAACAATCGAACCGCCTACCAAAGATAGATACAGTCCTCCACTCTCAGCTACAGCCCTCTCCGTTCCCAATAGTCCTATCATCTCTTGCCCAGCGAAGACGGACAAAGCTCCTAAAAGGAAACTTAATAGTAAGGTAATCTTCAAGGCCTCAGTCACATGATAGGCTAGCATAGATTGATCCTTCTGCCCCAAACTTTTTGAAATAACACTGGAAATAGCAGCTCCCAAAGCGATGAAAATCGCCTGGTAAATCGTGATAATATTGCCAGCTACTGATACACCCGAAATAGCTATCAAGCCCAAGTGGGCTACCAAGTAACTATCCACCATCCCCATGAGCATCTGCAAAAAGTTTTCGCCCATAGCTGGCAAGGCAATATTAAGAATGTCTTTATTTTTCTTAAACAATCCGTCCTCCTGATGAAAAGAAACTCAGTTGGTTTCCCAACCGAGTTTACTCCCTCTGTCTTAAAGTCCTAGATAAGCCTCAACCGCTGCTTGCATGTCAACAGCTGCCACTGTTGTCTTGTGACGAACAGGAGCTGTTTCAAGCCCATCAACTGCTGGTGGTACTGCAACGCCTGAGATTTCATGTAATTGAGCCAAGGCCTCAAAGTCGCCAAGTCCTGATTTCCAGTTACAGCTTCTACTGCAACCACTGGGAACTTGTATGGACTCGCTGTTGAAGCAATCACTGTCTTAGTCACATCGCCAGTAGCCGCTTGATATTTCTTATAAACTGCCGAGGCAACCGCCGTATGTGGATCCTCGATATAAGAATCTGACTCATAAACACGCTTGATTTCTGCCGCTGTTTCTTCTTCAGTCGCATATTCAGCTGCAAAGAGGTTAAGAATCTCTGCATCAAAGTCTGTCAACTCATATTGTCCTTGCTTGTTCAAGGCATTCATGAGTTCAGCTGTTTTAGCCACATTATTACCCAAAAGGTGGAAAATGAGACGCTCCAAGTTTGAAGATACCAAGATATCCATAGATGGGCTAGTTGTTACCTTAAACTCACGTTTCTTATCATAAACACGTGTCTTGAAGAAGTCTGTCAAAACATTGTTGTCATTTGACGCACAGATTAATTTACCAACTGGTAGGCCAATTTGCTTAGCATAAAATGCAGCCAAGATATTTCCAAAGTTTCCAGTTGGCACTGTGAAGTTGACCTTATCACCAGCCACAATCTCACCAGTCTTAACAAGCTGAGCGTAGGCATAAACATAATAAACAATCTGTGGCACCAGACGACCGATATTCATCGAGTTAGCTGATGAGAACTGGAGCTTGTTGGCTGCCAATTTTTCACGAAGAGCCACATCGTTAAACATGTGCTTCACATTTGTTTGGGCATCGTCAAAGTTACCATCAATGGCGATAACATGAGTATTGTCACCAGTCTGAGTAGTCATTTGCAACTCTTGTACCTTGCTGACACCATCTTTGGATAAAAGACGACAATCTTAGTACCAGGCACATCCGCAAAGCCCGCCATAGCAGCTTTCCCAGTATCACCAGATGTTGCTGTCAAGATAACAATCTTATTTTCCAAACCATGTTTCTTAGCAGCAGTCGTCATAAAGTATGGCAAGATAGACAAGGCCATATCCTTAAAAGCAATTGTTGAACCATGGAAAAGTTCCAAGTTATATTGCCCGTCTAATTTCACTAATGGTGCGATAGCTGGAGTATCAAACTTGCTATCGTAGGCATTGTTGATACAGTAGTCCAACTCTTCAGCTGTAAAGTCATCTAAAAATGCTGACAAAACAATCTTAGCAACTTCCTGATAAGAAGCAACTTTCAATTTGTCAAAATCCAAATCTACCTTTGGATAAGTAAGCGGTGTAAACAAACCACCATCCGTCGCCAAACCTTGCAAAATTGCTTGGCTGGCAGTTACTGTATTGTTGGCATCACGCGTTGATTGATAAACTAATGTCATTACTCTCTATCCTTTATCTATAGTCTCTTCCATTATATCATGATTTTTCAGAAAATTCTCCCTTTATAAGAGAAATTATAGGCCCAATTCTTCTTTCAAAGACTGTAAGTAGATCATTTCATGCTTATTTCTCATCTTCAGTCCTTTCTCAGCTAACAGAAGTAAGTCTTTTGAAAACTCTATAATCGCAGTTTCTTCCTGATCTGTAAGCTTTTTCTTAGAAAATTGTCGTCTTAAAAACTTGTAATTTCTACCAAATACTTTAAAGAAAGGTGCTGTTTCTAAAGTAAGCTTCTAACTTGTCTAAATTAACTAATAATCCCAAGTGAAAGGCTGCTGAAGTAAAAGTCCTACCAAGAGGCTGAGTACACACACTACGAAACTCAACCGTTCCTCGAGTCGTTAAGTCTTGATACTGATAACTACGATGAGTTTCAAAATCCTTCTCTTGGGGAGAAATAATAACCTCATCCCCATTAAGAGCAAATGCCTGGATTTCAGGCGTAGCAAAATAGTCCCTAGCCTGAATCGGATAAAAATAATAGGTTTGCCCATCACGTTCCGCAGTAAAAATCGCAGAATGATTTAGATAGTCAAAAAAATCATCTTCATCATCAAAGAGTCTAGTATTAACCCCAACATTCTCTGTATAGATACCATGCATCGATTCTTCCCAGAAAATATCCCTTGAAATTTTCGTATCCCAATCCGCACCCGAAAACTCAGAGTTTGCAAATAAGTAAGCCTTAGCCGCTTCAATTTGAGTAAAAGCATTAATCACCCGTAAGTAATTGGAATTTGAAACATCCAACTGAACCTGACTCCCACAGATAAACGCTCCGTATTCAGGGAAATGATGCAAGTCTGATTTAGTCACATTTCTACTCAAATTCAAATAGTCCATCAGCATGCGATACCGTGGGAAAGCCACTGGACAATTCTCATTTTTATCCCAATCAGGATGAATACCGCAGCCAACGATGGCATGATTGGATTCGCCTAATTTTCTCTGAATTACATTCATATAATTATTGAAACGATTTTCGACCTCTTGAATCGTTTCAGCCTTACCAAATGCAAACTCAATCGTTGTATAAGAAACTTCAAATAAAATAGCATCCTGACTTATCGGATCTACTAACTGGATAGGATTGCCAAAATCATCTACCTTTTCTACAATGAAATCCAGAGCAGAAACTAAATAATGAAATAGATCCTTTATAATTTCAACATCTGTAGCAAAGCCCTCCAAATTTGCAACAGGATATTCCAGCTCAATCCCAACAAACAATTCAGGATTTTCTTTAATATTTTTCAAATACCGATGTTTTAATAAATCGATAGAACGAGACATACTATTCTACTCTTTCTTAATCTAAATAAAATTTGAATAACTACTATTATACCAAAAAAATAATACAAAAAGGAACGAAGATCAACTACGTTCCTAACGCTATACTATACCGGCGGCGGGGTCGAAC
>BNJV01000388.1_pt1 | contig 12996 bp, 9 predicted proteins | sample 8540591 | NCBI WGS metagenome assembly BNJV01 (sample SAMD00202457, study PRJDB9452) | human saliva metagenome | host: Homo sapiens
TAGATATTTAAATATTTTTATGCTATCCAAATATCCCTCTGGGTGACCAAAATACTACTAGCTAATTCATTTTATCTTTCAGTGTTCGCCCTAAATAAAAAAACAAAAATAAAAGAGAGATAAATACTATAGGAAAAAAATCCAATACTTTTAATATATTAACCTTACTAACGTTAAAATTAAACTTTGATAATAAATAAAAATATGTCATAGCTAATACAAATATCGTCATTTTAAATATCTTAAAAAGATCTGTTTTATTCACCTTTATCACCTAATCCACTTATTAAATTCATTTAACTTTAATCAGTGAAAATAAATTTTACAACATCTGATTTAATCACCTATTAAACCTCTCAACAATCATACCAAAAATTTGTTCATTCTTAAACCAATTGAACGAGCCTTTTGAACTAACTAATTTTCCTCATAGTCAAAGCAATCGTAAAAGGAATGCTTTTACACGCCGGATTGCATAAGTGTTTAGGCAAGCAATCCCGACAAAAATAGAGGAGTAGATTTATGAAATCTAAATTGATGAAAAGGGTTAGTGATTGTTGCATTAGCAGGAAGCTTAACCGCTTGTGAAATGGACAGACAACAACGTCATACTGCAACAGGTGCAGCAATCGGTGGCGTAGCCGGTGGTTTATTAGGTGGTGATATTGCCACAACACTCGGCGGCGCTGCATTAGGTGGTGTAATCGGTAGTCAAGTGAACAAAGGCGGAGACTACGATGACAGAGAATATCGCCATCATAAAAAAACATAAAAGACATCACCACCACAGAAGACATCGTGATTGGGATGACGACTGGGATGATTAATTCAAAATACAGATAAAAACAACCGCACTTTTTGAGATACAAATCAAAGTGCGGTCGTTTTTTTGATGGTTTCAAATTTACTCACGCTACAAGTCATTTAAATAGCTAATCTGTTTTATTTCAAAGCTTTTTTTAATATAATCAAGTATTTACAATAACCCCACACTTAGTGTTATAATTCAGCCCGTTTAATAGAGGTTGGACCACTTAATCAATGTAATGCCAAAATAGGCATAAGGTCATATAAAACTCTTGATGAACATTTTTAAAGATAAATAACTTTTTAAACCTTAAGGTAATTTTTATATGAATAAAATCAAACTACTTCCTCAACTCTTGCGGCTGTGGCGGTCTCTGTTATTTGTGCATCAGCACAAGGTGCTACCGTTCGTAACGATGTCGATTATCAATACTTCCGTGATTTTTGCTGAAAATAAAAGGTGCTTTCCGTCAAGGAGCAACTAATGTTGGTATTTATAACAATCAAGGGCAGTATGTCGGCACTATGCTACCGAATGTACCAATGCCTGATCTTGCCGTAACAAACCGTCGAGAAGGTTTTAATACACTTTTCCATCCACAATATGTAGCTAGTGTAAAACACATGGGAAGCTACTATAACTCAGTACCATTACAATTCGGAGAAGATAGCCACAACCCTGATAATCATCACTTCACCTATTTAACAGTTGATCTAAATGAGCACCCAGACTTAGATTTTAACGCCCCACGTTTACATAAATTAGTAACAGAAGTTGCACCGATTCCAGTAAATAACGCAGAATCACGCAAAAATGCAATGTTGGACAAATCTCGCTATCCTTATTTTGTACGCGTCGGATCTGGTACTCAAAAATCTCGCAATCAATATGGTCAAGATAGCGATGTTGCATATCACCACCAATATTTAATTGGTGGCACACCAATGCGTATAAATAGTTCTGATTCCAATCAAATGCAATTTAATGGCAACCTCTTTGAGGATGGATTACCTACCTATGGTCAAAAAGGGGATAGCGGATCTCCATTACTGGTTTATGATGCGAAAGAAAAACGCTGGGAATTAGCAGGAACACTTGCAACCTTATGGAGCGATCCTCGCAATGATTATACTGTCGCTCAGAACGTTTATATGGCAAATACTATCAAAGATGATGAAATTGATCTTCGAATTACTGCTCAAGAAAATTATTGGAAAGGTGAGGGCGCTTCAAGTTCGAAATTAAAATTAGCGGATCCTGCTAAAAAATATCTTGATAATGGTATGGAACGACCTTCTCTTGCTAATGGTAAAACTGTTCACTTTAGCGGTGTGGAAAACAGCGAACTTATACTCGAAAATACCATTAACCAAGGTGCTGGTGCGCTTTATTTTAATAACAATATGACTGTTCGAGCGAGTAATAACAACGATTCTTGGACAGGTGCAGGTGTTGTGGTCAATGGTAATAAAACCGTGAACTGGCAGGTGAAAAACCCACAAGGTGATCGCTTATCTAAATTGGGTACGGGTACATTATTAGTCAATGGTAAAGGGAAAAACCTTGGCGACATTAGCGTAGGTGATGGTACGGTTATTTTGGATCAGAAAGCAGAAAATGACCAACAACAAGCCTTTAATCAAGTTGGGATCACAAGTGGTCGTGGTACTGTCGTATTAGCGAATGATAAACAAGTTAATCCAAATAAAATTTACTTTGGTTTCCGTGGTGGACGTTTAGATCTTAATGGTAATGCACTCAGTTTTAGCTATATTCAAAACGCAGATGATGGTGCAAAAATTGTCAACCATAACCGAAATCAAACTGCTTCTATCACCATCGGCAAAGATTTAGCTGAAAATGAATTAGAGTGGGTAAATTGGAGTAAAAAACCCCAAACGGTATTTGGTATTTATGAATACGTTAATACACATAGAAATAACCGCACTGATTATTTCCGCTTAAAAACCAAATGGTAACCCAAATCAATACTTCCCAGTTGATCAAAAACTCAAGTAATGATTGGGAATTCTTAACAGTAATAAAGCTGAAGCAATCCAAAAAATATATTCACTGGCAACATTCAGCGGTACGTTAGGCGAAACGGATAGTAGTCGTCCAAACGGTGGATTAAATGTGACCTTTAACCCAAGTAATTCCAATAACTTGTTATTACTGAACGGTGGGGCGAATTTAAATGGTAGCCTAAACGTTGAAAAAGGCAGTGTTGTTCTTTCAGGTGTACCTGTCGCACATGCTTACGATTATCTAAGAAATAAAGAAGTGGTAAGAGAAAATGAATGGACCGATCGCCAATTCACCGCACGTGAATTTAACGTCACTGGCAATGCAAAACTTGAAAGCGGACGTAATGTTTCTCAATTAAACGGTAATTTCAATGCTAAAGATCAAGGGCAAATTAAATTAGGCTTTGTTCAAGGTGAATCGAAAAACTGTATGCGCTCAACTCATACAGGTGAAACTAAGTGCGAAAACAATGCGGTATTAAGTCAGTCGGTATTCAACCAATTACCAACGACTAAAGTAACGGGTAATGTGAATTTACAAAACCAAAGCCAACTCCAATTAGGAAAAGCACATTTGGTTGGTCGCATTAACGCAGATGAACAAACCCAGGTAACCTTGAAGCCTGAAAGCCAATGGACATTAACAGGCAACAGCAACGTAGGTAATTTAGCGCTTTCAAACAGCCTAATTACATTAAACCAACGTTATGATGAAATTGGGAATAACCATAAAGGTAATATTGATTTTAATGAGTTAACCATTAATGGTAATTTAACTGGTACAGGTTCTTTCCGCTTCTTAACAAATGTAGCTGAACGCCGTGGTGATCATATTGTTGTCAATGGTTTAGCCAATGGTGCATTCCAACTTTCATTAAAGAATACTGGTGCTGAACCAAATGAAATCAGTCCATTAAGTCTGGTGAAGTTAAATAATCCAGAACAAAATAATGCGAATGCTCGTTTCACATTAGAAAACGGCTATGTGGATCTTGGTGCTTATCGTTATATTTTAGCAAATAACAATAATGACTATCGTCTTTATAACCCATTACGCGATGCGCAAGTAAACCATGGTGCGAGCACACAAACTCAAGAGCTCAGCCGAGAAGAGTATGAAGCAGTTCAGCGTCAAATTAAGGCAAAACAACGCGAACTTAACAGCTTAAATGCGCAATATGAACGAGCGAAAAGACAAACTGATGCTAAAAATGCAGAAGTGAATAGACTGCAAAATACCGTTAATCAAACAGATGCAAAATTGAAAAATGTAGTGGAGCAATATAATGCGGTAAGCCAAAATCAAAAGGCAAAACGCAACTATTTGTATCGCCAATACACTCAATTAATCAATACATTGAAGCAGCAAAACAATCGTTTATCTACAGCAAAAAATGCAGCGACTGAATTATTAAAAACGCAAACAAATGCAACAAATTTGGTTGCAAAATTGCGCCAAGATATTACTAGCTTAGAAGCAAGTAAAGCACCTCAAAAGACAGGTAATATTGATAAAGCCCGTGAACTATGCGAAGCACAAGGTGCTAGCCATGCTATTTGTTCTAAAGTGTTGAGAATTGCAAATACAAGTGATTTAACTCGCTTTGAAAATGAGTTAGATATTGCGATTCAACGTTTAGAAAATGCAGAAAAAGCACTTGCATTAGCGACGAATGATGGTGATGCTCAAGCTATTGCTTATGCGAAAGAGGCGGTAGAAAATGCATCTAAAGAAGTGTTAACGAGTTTAGAAAACAACTATGAAAGTTTATCTGAAATCGAGCAATTCTTAGCAGAAAATGAATCAAAAAATTCAGAAAGTACCAACGCTAAAGTCGCTGAAATGTTAGCTACACAAGCAAATTTAGAAAATAACAAACCTCAATCTGCATTAGTGAGTCGTTATTCTAATACTGCATTATCTGAAATGTCAGCTAACGTAAATGTAGCGTTACAAATCGCACGTAATCTTGATCGTCATTTATTAAGTCAAGATAATTCGAATGTATGGGTAAATACTGAATCAACAAAACAGAACTATCGTTCTAATTTCTATCGCCCATACAAACAAAGCTTAACAATGACACAAATCGGTGTGGCAAATAATGTAAATGATAATGTACGAGTTGGTGCAGTGTTATCACATTCTCGTGCAAACAACACATTTGCTGAAAACGTGAGTGGTAAAAATCGCCTAACCGCTTTAAGCACCTATGTAAAAGGTAATTGGAACAATGGCATATTTGCGAGTCTTGACCTAGGTTATGGCCGCAGCCGTAACACCATTGATTTTGATGGTAAAAACAATGTGTTCCACCGCAGCTTATTTAGTGTTGGGGTAAATGCTGGCATCCAATGGGATTGGGGTGTAAACGTTCAACCATCTATTGGTGTACGTTATAACCGTTTATCCAAAGCGAGTTATCATCTCGCTGAAGCAAAAGTTGAAAACAAAGCATTAAATCTAATGACTTACCGTGCTGGTTTAGAATTAAGCAAAACCTTTGATGTAGCAGGAGTGAAATTAACACCAAGCGTAGCGTCTTACTACAATGATGCAACACAGCGTAAAATGGCTGTAAACGGTGCATTATCAGTAAATAATATCGGTATGCAACAACAATTTGGACGTTATTTCAACCACGAAGCAGGACTTGCTGCTCAATTCAATCAATGGCAAGTTAGCGCACAAGTGGGTATGCTTAAAGGGTCTGATATTACCACTCAAAAATATGCCGCATTTAAACTGGGCTATACTTGGTAATTTGAATAATCCATTTAATGCTTAATTAGTAAAAAATCTCCATTGGCTAAAAAACAATGGAGATTTTTATTATAGAGAATTCACATAAAAACGACCGCACTTTTGAGATACAAATCAAAGTGCGGTCGTTTTTTAGAGATTTTATGAGTTAATAAGGATTACCACCAGCCAAGTAGTTTCATCCATAATCCACCCACACCAAACCAAATCACTAATGAAAGGATGGAAACAATAAAGCTCACGCCCCACCACTGACCGGTTGAGTTATAACCTGAACCGTACAGTGCTGGACCAGGGCCACCAGCATATTGCGTTAAACTCATGGATAATGTTGAGGTGTAACCTAAACCAATTGCAGCAATGATTGGTGGTGTACCCACAGCGATAGCCGCTGCCACGAAAGCGAGATACATTGCGGAAATATGCGCCATGGCTGAAGCAAAGAAATAGCGGGTATAGAAATACACCAACACTAAAATAGTAAAGGCAACTGGCCAGCTGAAATCTCCTACAGAAGAAGAAATGTGAGTAGAAATCCAAGTGATTGCACCGTATTTATTAAGTGCATTTGCCATCATCACCAATACCGCAAACCAGAACATCGTATCCCATGCGGTGGTTTCTGCCACGATATTTTTCCAGCTCATAATGTTAGTTAATAATAAAATCACTAAACCGATAAACGCTGAAATTGTTGCAGGGATATGGAAGACTAAATCACCCACCGTCCAAAGGAATAAAAGAAAGATAAAGTCTAGGGCAAGAATCCATTCCGCTTTGCTCATTGGGCCCATGCTTTTTAATTCTTCACGTGCCATTTCTGCCATTTTAGGCGTATCTTTTAATTCTGGCGGATAGATTAAATACACGAAATAAGGCAAGACGATTAAGCTCACAACACCCGGCACGATTGCCCCTAAGAACCATGTCATCCACGTGATTTCTACACCTTGGCTTTTCGCAAGTTCTGCAATTAACGGGTTACCCGCCATGGCGGTTAAGAACATGGTACAAATAATGGTATCGATTTGAGAGACCGCAATCGCTAAGAATGCACCTGCACGACGAGCGGTTGGACCTGGTTTGGACTCATACGCATCAGCAATAGATTGCATAATTGGGTACATAATACCGCCTCCACGCGCAGAAGCCGAAGGAATCCCTGGACCGATAACAACATCAGCCAACGCCATACCATAAGCCACGCCCATCATTTTTTTACCAAAACGACCAACGAAGTACAGCGCGATACGTTTACCTAAACCGGTTTTAATCACCGCTCGAGATAAAAACATAGCAATAGCAATCAACCAAATTGTGCCATTAGCAAAGCCGGATAACATACCAACATCACCTTGTTTTGGCGAAATTGGTGTAAGCCCAGTTAATCCGCTGATCACCAATGCCACCAAGGTTGCAGCACCCATAGGCATTGCTTTCGCGATAATAGCCACAATGGTTGCGACAAACAGTGCTAGCATTCCCCAGGCTTTTGCGGACAAACCTTCTGGTGTTGGGATTAACCAAATCCCTAAACCAACGATGATGGCAATCAGCAGCCCCTGCCATTTAAAGCCAAGTTTGACTTCTACTGCTGGAATTTTACTTTCCATAGGATAACTCCTAGATAAATGAACAAAAAATAATTCATCACGGATAACAACCGTGACACAATCGATTAAATAAGCGGTTATAAAGATACCACTTATTTAGTATGAGTAAAGATTTAAGGCGCGTTTTTTAATAGAATCTAATCATAATTTGATATAGGTAAAAAAATAACCGCACTTTGATGGATAAAATCAAAGTACGGTTTGTTTTTAGGTTAGAAAGTGAATGATTAATACATGCCTTCGCGCTCTTCACGGGTGCTGATAAAGATATTTTTCACCTGTGTATAAGCGTCAAGCATCATTTTATGGGTTTCACGACCTATACCGGAGGTTTTATAACCACCGAAAGGAGCTCCAGCTGGTAAACGGTTATAACAGTTCACCCAAACACGACCGGTTTCAAGTGCGCGTGCAACTCGTAGCGCACGGTTAATGTTATATGTCCACACCGCACCACCTAGGCCATAATCACTGTCATTTGCCATTTTAATTACATCTGCTTCATCCTTGAATTTGATTACCACAGCAACCGGACCAAAAATTTCTTCTTGTGCCACGCGTTTTTTATTATCTGGCGCTAAAATTAAGGTTGGTTGGAAAAATTCGCCTCTAGCCAATGCTGGATCCGTTGATTTGCCTCCACCAATGATGATTTGACACCCTTCTTCTTTAGCAATATCAACATACTTGCTAATAACCTTAACTTGATTTCCGTTTACTTGCGCCCCCATTTGCGTGTCATCTTCCCAAGGTAAGCCGACTTTAACTTTCTTAAATTCTTCTTTTAGTGCCGCGATAAATTTATCGTAAACGCTTTCTTGTACGAAAATACGTGAACCGGCACAACACACTTGCCCTTGGTTGAAGAGAATTCCTTTTTGTGCACCCTCCAATGCTTTATCAAATGGCATATCGTCAAAGAAAATATTGGCTGATTTACCACCCTAATTCTAAGGTGGATGGAATCAACATTTCAGCAGCAGCCACACCAATTTTTCTACCGATTTCGGTGGAACCGGTGAATGCCAGTTTGTTAAATCCAGTATGGTGCAACATGTATTCGCCAGATTTAGAACCCTTACCAGTAATAACATTGAAGACACCTTTCGGTAATAAATGATTAATTTTTTGAGCTAAGGAAAGTAAGCTCAATGAAGTAGAGGAAGATGGGTGAATCACGACGGTACAACCTGCTGCCAATGCCGGTGCTATTTTTCCATGCAGCCATTAAGAACGGAAAGTTCCATGGAATAATTTGACCAACAACGCCAATAGGCTCGCGTAAAATCAACGACAAATCTTCGCTATCCAGTTGGTTTGCGACACCTTCTTCGGCGCGAATAACACTGGCAAAATAACGGAAATGATCTGATGCCAACGGAATATCTGCTGCGCGTGTTTCGCGAATCGGTTTACCATTATCCAACGTTTCTTGTAAAGCGAATAATTCGGTATTTTCGTCAATAATATCTGCAATTTTATTCAAAATTGTAGCTCGTTCCGTTGCGCTGGTATTTTTCCAGGTTTTAAAGGCCTCTTTCGCAGCATTCACTGCAGCATCGACATCTGCATCCGTAGCGTCAATAAAGGTGGCTAAGGCTTCACCATTTGCAGGGTTATATGCTGTTAAGGTATTACCCTCAGAGCCATTTGTCCATTCGCCGTTGATCAATAAACCATAGTGTTTATCAAAGACATTAAGATCTTTTGTCATCTGTTTTCTCCTTTTTTCTACGTTGTGAATCAAAGTAATACCTGATCTTTTTACACCATCAGGTCTTTAATATTTTGTCCGTAAAAGAGGACTATGAGTTGATTTTTAGTACAAGACAAGACTTAAAACTGGGAGACAGATCACATTTTGATGGTCAGAAGGAAAGGTAGAGAAAATTGATTTGATAGGTGAAAAAAAACAAAGTACAGAAAAACTTATTGAAAAAAGACCGCACCTGAATGGATAAAATCAAAGTGCGGTCGTTTTTTATGGTTTTACACTGCGTGTTTAGGTTGTTTAAACACCGTGACTTCTGGTGCATTACCAGTAAATTTTTCAACCTGAACAATACAGGTATTCGGTGAGTTACCTTGTGCAAGTTTTGATGTGCCTTCATCGCGTGTTAATACATTCGGGCAACCATTTTTACACAACGGTTTTTCACTTTCACCTAAATCCATTGGGTCATACCATGCACCTTCATGAAGAGCGACAGTACCTTTAATGATATTTTCTGTCACAACAGCACCTGCAAGCACTTGACCGCGTTTGCTATGAACACGAACAATATCACCGTCTTTAATACCGCGAGCAGCCGCATCTTCAGGATGAATCATCACAGGCTCACGATCGTTTACCGCATATTTTTGACGTAATGAAGTATGCGCCAATTGGCTGTGTAAACGATAGTAAGGATGTGGCGTTACTAAAGCTAACGGATATTCTTCTGTCACATTACCCGCAAATTCTTCTGGCTCCATCCAGCTTGGGTGACCTTTACAGTCGTTATAATGCATTTTCTCGATAACATCAGAGAAAATCTCAATTTTGCCTGACGGCGTGCCGAGCGGATTGAGTAATGGATCTTCACGGAATTCACCATAACGTACCCATTTCTTCGCGGCTTCTCCGGCTTCAAAGCTTAATGGTTTGTTTTCTGCCCAGAATTTATCAAAACGTGGCATAGTAACACGGTTTTTGCGAGCCGCTGTCACTGCGGTGTTGTAGAATTCTTCTAGCCATTCCATTTCGGTTTTGCCTTCGGTGTATTGTTCTTCCACACCGGCACGTTTAGCGAGTTCGACGAAAATGTCGTAGTCATTTTTGGCCTCAAATTGCGGCGGGACCACTTGTTTCATCGGGTAAATGCTCATCATGGAATAGTCGCCTGCCATGGTTAAGTCATTGCGTTCATAACTGGTGGTTGCCGGCAACACAATATCCGCCATGCGCGCAGTTGGCGTCCAGTTCACTTCATTTACAATCACCACTTCCGGTTGTTGGAAGGCTTTTTACCAAAGTATTGGTGTCTTGGTGGTGAACAAACGGATTACCGCCCGCCCAATAGACGGCTTTGATGTCCGGATAGGTGATTTCGGTACCGTTATATTGGATTTTCTTGCCCGGATTGAGTAACACATCGGCAATGCGAGCCAATGGGAAAGCGGATTTTGAGGTATCATCTAACCAAGTTTGTGCGCCGGGTTTAGCCGCTGGAGTTGCTGTGATAGAACCGATGATACCGCCTGTGGCTGTTGGTACACCGCCGTTTGAATAATGATAGCTCAAACCGAAACCGCCGCCTGGTAAACCGATTTGTCCTAACATAGAAGCGAGCGTGACCAACATCCAATGAGTTTGTTCCCCATGGCGTTGACGCTGCATTCCCCAGCCGCCCATTAACATGGTGCGTTTGCCGGAGAAGTCGTTTGCCAGTTGTTTAATCGTGTCTGCCGGAATGCCGCAAATCTTGCTTGCCCATTCTGCAGTTTTTGGTTGACCATCCGTTTTCCCTAACAAGTAATCTTCAAATTTGCTATAGCCGGTGGTGTATTTTTTCAAGAAGTCTTTATCGTGTTTATTTTCGCTGACTAAAAGTGTGCGCAATACCAAGCATTAACAGCACGTCCGTTGCCGTGTTAATTGGTAACCATTCGGCATTCAGCATTTGGCAGGTTTCGCTTTTTTGTGGGTCGATACAAATAATGCGTTTGCCGGTGGCTTGGAATTTTTTGAAATACTCAATCCCTTTTTGGTCGGTGGACATCCATGCAATACGCATGGTTGTGAGTGGGTTTGCAGACCAAAGCACAATAATATCGCTGTTTTCTAAAACAGATTCCCAGCTGGTTTGTTGTTCATAGACTTCAATGGTACCGAGTACGTGCGGCATGATTACTTGCGCAGCACCCGTAGAGTAATCCCCTTTGTGTCCCACGAAACCGCCTGTGGCGTTCATATAACGACGTAATAACGTACGGGATGCGTGCAGTGAACCGCAGCTAAACCACCCGTAAGATCCGGCAAAAATGCCTGTTGTACCATATTGTTCGCGCACCCGTTTAAGTTGGTTGTGCACGAGATCCAACGCTTCATCCCAAGATACACGCACCCATTCATCATGACCACGCATGGTAGTATCGCTTTTTCCAGGGTTAGCTAAAAAGCCTTTACGCACCATTGGATATTTCACGCGAGTTTCGCTGTAGAGCTGATCAGCTACAACCGTTTGTAATTCGTTTGGTACAGCAGGCTCAATAGCAGGACCGGATTTCACAACCTTACCATCTTCCACAACCACACCAATCGGTCCCCAGTGAGCGGCAGTAACCACGGTTTTCATTTCAGCTTCTTTTGCCACCGCACTTTTTGATACAACGCCAACCATACCACCAGAAAGGGCACTACCTGCCACGCCTAAAGATGTTTTTTTCAGAAAATCACGACGTTGTTCGTTTACGTTATTCTTTTTCATTTCAGCCTCTTTTAGATAGTTAATTCATTATTGTTTTGCCATATCTTTGGCATTGCGTTGCAGATAAATTGTTAACGCACGTACTTCATCTTTATTCATTGATGTACGATCTTTCATGGAATTCACTACACCAATCCATTGGTTAGCCGTGTAATGATCTGCGCTAATTGCTGCGTGACAACCACTACATTGAGTTTGATTTAACTGATTACCGTATTGACTAAGTGCGGTCAGATCTGACGTCATTTTTTCTTTTGCGACATTCACCGTAACATTGATTTCTTTCCAGTCAGAATCCGTTACTGCATCATGCACAGTTTTTACAACTTGAACATGGTTACGTGCATCTTCATCCAGTAAAGCAAGCGTAATACGTTTACCCAATTCTTGATAAATAACCGCTTCAGCTCCCACTTGTTGCCAACCATGTAAAGTGCCTTGAAGTTGATCACCATTTACTTTCCATTGCATTAATTCTGCATAAGGCATGAGGCGAACTTCATTTCCTTTGTCATTGGTCGCTTTTCACCATTTCAGTGGAAAAAATCGCTGAGCCATCAGAGAGAGTACCGCCTTGTACAGCAGAAGATTTTTGCGCATTTTGATCGCCATGCACTTCAGGAAGGAAATGAACAATGCCTTTATGGCAATCAATACAGGTTTGGCCATTTGTTTGCGCATCTGTATGAGTTTGTTTTGCTAATTTAGTTTGCTTTGAAAGTTCCATGGCATCAAAACTATGGCAGCTACGACAGGTTTCTGAATCGTTGGCTTTCATATCATTCCATACCATTTGAGCAAGCTCAGCACGGTGGGCTTCATATTTTTCTTTATTCTCAATCTTGCCTTGTGCTTCATACCACAAATCTTTCAAAGCAATAAATTTAGCTTTGACATAATGCCAACCTTCTTTTGGAATATGACAATCTGAACATTGTGCTCGCACGCCTTTTGCATTAGCAAAGTGGCTAGAACCTTCCCATTCTTCTTTTGGATAGCTCATTGAATGACAACTTACACAAAACTCAGGTGTACTGGTTTTATGCATAACCCATTGCGTTCCCCACAATGCCACAGCGCCGACACCAGCCAAGCAAAGTGCGGTCACGATTTTCTTCATTTTTGACATAGACACTCCAACTATACAAACAATAAAAAGTATAACCATAAATAAGTATTATGAATTGTAGGGATATAGTGAGAAAAGAAACTATGATCTTGCTCAGTAAAAGGCTAAACACTCATAAGATAAAAATAAAAAAACATTATATAAATAAATATATAATGTTTTTGCATTTAATCCAATTAGGGAAGT
>BNJV01001053.1_pt1 | contig 12987 bp, 19 predicted proteins | sample 8540591 | NCBI WGS metagenome assembly BNJV01 (sample SAMD00202457, study PRJDB9452) | human saliva metagenome | host: Homo sapiens
GATGGCGCGCGGCGAATACCACATCGACCCCGGGTCACCTCCACGGCGTCCCGCGAGTCCTCGACGGTGCCGTCCTGCTACTGGATGCGGGCCGCGTCCAGCACGCGACCCCAACGCCGTGTCGTGCCTGCGCCGCCTCGGCATCCGCACGCACACGTGACCGGCAGGTCCTCGCAGGAGATCACCGAGGTCATCGGCGACGGCACCCTCATCGAAACCATGGCGGTCGTCGTCATACGCCTGGCGTCGATCGCCGCGCGCCACAGCCACCGTCAGTATGCGCGCCTGCCCCCTCGTCAACGGGCGTAGCGCCTGGGTGCCGTCATCCTGACGCGCGACGTGTCCGAGGTCCACCGCCGAGCAGGAACTCGCGACGAAGGATGCGACGATCCGCGAGATCCACCATCGCGTCAAGAACAACCTGCAGACCGTGTCCGCCCTGCTGCCGCCAGTCGCGTCGTTCCTCCGAGGAGGCGGTCAAGGTGGCGCTCGCGGAGGCCGAGCGCGGTGCAGGCCATCGCGACGTGCACGCCGCCCTGTCGCAGAACGTGGACGAGTCGGTCGACTTCGACGAGGTCACGCACGATCGTGCGCATGGCGCGATCGCGTCCACGGACCCGCGTCGAAGTCATCGACCGGCAGCTGGCACCATTCAGGCCGATCGGGCTTCAGGCCCTGGCGACCGTCCTCGAACGAGGCTGGTCGCGAACTCCGCCGAGCACGGCCTCGCGGACCGCGACGGTCTCGCCGGTGCGCGCCGAGCGAGAGACGTCACGACGGTGACCGTCGCAGACGATGGCGATGGGCGTCGTGCCGGGCACGCCCATGGCGGCCTGGGCACGCAGATCGTGCACCAGATGGTGCGCGGCGAGCTCGAGCCTCGATCGAGTGGGCGCCGCGCGAGGGAGTGGCGGCGCGTCAGACGCTCACACACGCCAACCGACCCCGCCTGATCAGATCTCCGCCCGGGCAGTGCGCGAACGACCAACGAACGAGGCCGATCGGTCGCGGATCCTCGGCAGCGGTATCGTCTGTGCGGCATCAGTGCGGGCGCGGCGGCGTGTGGCAGCCTGCGCGGCGTGCGCGCGCGGCGCGGCGCTTGAGGGCGGCGTTCTCACTCATGCCGCCCCGCGGAGTCCTGGTTGTTGTCGATCGCCCTGCAGGCACGCCCGCGACCTCGCACTCACGGCGGCCTTTGCCTCGGCGACCTGCGTAATAGCGAACCCGTGTTCCGATGGGAAGAAAAGTTCTGGTCTATCGGTCAGGCGTGCTGCCTTACTGCGCCAATCCATAGCAGTCTGTCTTTCGCTCCTCGCGTCCTGTGCGCCCGATTCTCTTGTGCTTCTTGTTTCACGTTGTCCGCTAAGGTCATCTTAGTCGCGCAAAGGTCGTGTCAACGGTGAAATGGAGATGTCACTATGCGTCTGCTCACGAGCGGCCACTGAGGTGGGACTGAGCGTGCGACCCTGCGGTCAGTTGGACAGTGGTCACGGTATCACCCTCGCTGATCACGCCAGGAACTCCCACATCGTGCCGTCAGGGCGAGTGGGGCGTTGCTGTTGAATTAACGCGCGAATAACGCTGTGTGGGGTGAGCGCGAGACCCTGTGCTTGTCCCATCTGGTAATACGAGTCCGCATCTTCGGAATTACGTCAGATATCTGGTGTTTCCATCCGAAATCGTGGACGGCCTCGATATTCGGGCGTCGTCCTGCGTCCGATGATCCACGGCAGTGAGCGAGCCGGTGGGGGCGCTGTAGGTGAGCCGATCAAGATGGGGCGTGTATTTCTGACCAACTGCGACCTGCGATGGGGAGGATGTGCCATCGTCGCAGCCGGGTAATCGCTGTGCGGGCGAACGGACTGCCGGGGATGCAGGCGGGGCGCGGCTTGCGGTCGCACGATGGCGCCTGTCCCTCTCCGAGGCGCGCAGCTCCCCCGGCGCGATCCCGGCGTGGACGGCCTCGTCCGCGTCCCTGGCGCGCATAATGCGCCTCGAAATGCGCCTAATGCCGCGCTCGGGGTGAATCTGGCGGGCGCGGCAATGATGCCGGCGCGCCTGGCTCTGGCAGTAGGAAGTCCAGCGCCCGCCTGAGGAGCAGCAAGCGTGAGACAGATAAGGCGCAGCGCAGGGCATCCGTGAGCGCCGGACCGCGGGCCCGTGGTCGCAGATGCCTTCCAGCGCGATGACGCCGGCGCGTCCACAGGCAACTGGAGGCCCGCCTCGGCGCCTCCTCGCCGTGACCTGGAGAGGTGCGGGACAGTGCGCGATTCGCGTTGCGAGGACAGCGCCCATTGCGCGGCGATATGCCTCGTGCGCTGGTCTGAATCTGGATGCTTCCTCCGTCCCAGACGATGGGGCCGTGACGTGTGATGCCTTCCTCCAGTCCGAGAGACACAGAGGCACCAGGGAGTGCATCTCGGGCCTCGTTCCCCTGCGGGGCGTGATCGGGAAGCGGATGCGCGGCGTCAGGCATCCTCCAGCTCAGCGCTCGGCAGGGGCGGCGCCCACAGGGTCGGTGGCCGAGCAGGCCACGTGGCGTTGGAGCGCCACCACCGACGCGATGTCGGCGGGTAGGTCAGCTGGATCTGACCACGTCCCACAGGACAGCGCGGCCGGGGATACGGCAGCGAGGCGGCGCGTGTGTCCCGAGGATGTCCGTGGGTCCGAGGCGCTCCGCGCAGACACAGCCGAATGTCCATGTTTGCGCGCATCTGTGCGCTCACCGCGCCCGAGGGGCGTTGGGTGGCCGCGATGAGATGCAAACCGAGGCTGCGTCCCTGCGCGGCAAGGCGGAGCAAGACCTCCATCGAATCGGGGTGGGCCTGGGCGAGAACGCGGAACTCAATGATCAGCGTGCTGGACGGCGAGGTCAGATCAGCCGGGCCTCTATAATCGCGCGGGTGCGCGATTGCGGCAAGCCAGGCGCCTCTGACTTGCCCGATCCGGTGCCCGGCGACGAGGGTGCGCCCGTCGGCAACCAGGTCAGGTCGGGTCCTCCTCTGAGAGCCCGATCCCGCACGCTGAGCCCGCCGCCGCGTCCCTCGCCGGAGGATCCCAGTCGAGCGCGTCGGCGGGCTGCCTGCGCGTCTGCACGGGTGACGGTCCACCACCACGCAGGCTCACGGGTGCATCGTCGGTGACGCACCTGCGCGCACCACGCCGGAAGAACGACGGTGAGTGTCGATGTGGAGCCGTTGGGTGGGCGGCGTCGCGCGGTCTGGTGCGGGCAGGGTACGCGGTCGCGACGTGGATATCTCCGCCAGCGTTCAATCGCTGCAGGAGCGGCGCTGTTCCACCACGCGCGCGCGCCAAGCTGAGCAGCTATCTGGTAGCGCCTGTCTGCTACTGGGATGCGTGGGCGCCGACGATGCCGATCGCCTGCCTCCGCAGCTCTCACGTCGGCGGACGCCGCCAGCCCGCACGCGCCGTCCACGCGCGTGGGACGCCCTGACCACCGGCGGCCCGCGCAGGCGCGTGGGGGCGGACGGGCCTGAAGCCCAGCAGGGACCAGGACGGTGCCCGCCATCAGCCCAGGCGACGTCGGCGTTGCCCGCGCGCGGGACGGACGCCGCGGCTGATCGCGACCAGCACGACGCCCGCGCAGGCACGGCACGGCACCAGAAAGTAACAGGGAACGGACGAGTGCAGCCTCCACAGCGGAGACCTCCATGACGACAGCGCTGAGAGTCAACGGAGCGCGCAGAGGAGGATCCATCTGCGATCCCCGTCCCTCGTCCGGAAGGGTGCGGGCCAAACCAAACAACAAGGGCCAGTCCCACCTCGAGACACGTCGTCAGGCGGATGCGGGTCCCCGGAGAGGACGAAAGCGTCGATGGCAGGCGCTCATAGAACCGAGCCTTGCCACGCTGCACGTGCGCCGGGCGACATGCGCTGGGACTGCTCGGCCGTCCGCGATCAGCGGAATCCGGAGGTGCTCTCCGGGCAACGGACGCGCGATCAGCGAGACCGATCCCCGCTCGCCCGACCGTGTGCCGCGGCTGACGCCGATCGTCCGGGCCGACGACGCAGGCCGGGCGAGCGTCGGCTACTGAGGCTGATCAGGGCGAGGCAGCGGAATCGCCTTCATGCCCAGCGAGTCCCGCCGCCGCGCTCGCAGCTGATCAAGCAGCGACAGGCCTGTGGATGACCAGGCACTCGCGTTCGCTCCTGTGGATAACCACCCGCAGACCCGTGTGGCTATGACCACCTCGCTGCCCAAGCGCGCCCGCCAGTCAGCCCGCCTCGTCAAATGCAGAATGGACCCCATGGCTGACTCCACGTTCAGGACGACCCGCGACCGCTACAAGCGACCGTTGACCGCATCAGCAGGCCCGCGCCGCCTGCGACCGTGATTCGCCGACCCTCGCGGACGCGGACTATGACCCGCATGTACCGCGGGTCAGAGGTCGAGGCGATACCGCAGCTGCGCGGTGCCGACTCGCCCGCGATGAGCGTGGGCGGCAGCGTCGACTCCGGTTTCTCGAGGTGCGCCACCTCGCTCAGATGATGTCCCTCGACGACGTGTTCTCCCTCGAGGGCTCGCCGGGTGGGAGACCCGCATGGCCGAGGCCACGGGTATCGCCGACCTCGAGATGACGACCGAGGTCAAGGTCGACGGCCTGTCCGTCAACCTCCTGTGACGGAACGGCCGTCTCAGTGCGCGCGGCGACAGGCGACGGCTACGTCGGTGAGGACGACCGCGCTAACGCGCGAACCGTGCCTCGATCCCACAGACTCTGGGCCGGCACCGTGCCCGCGCATCGAGGTGCGCGGCGAGGGTGCTCTTCGGTCGCCGAGCTGCGCCGCGCTTCAACGAGGCCCGCGTCGAGGCCGGGAAAAAACTGTCGTCAACGCGCGCAACGCCGCCGCCGGCTCCTGCGTCAGAGGACCCGGCCGAGACCGCTAAAGCGTCCCCTCGCGATGGTCGCCCACGGCGTCGGCTTCGTCGAGGCCGGGGAGGACTTCACCAGACCGACCACCCAGATGGGCTGGTACGAGCAGCTGCGCGGCTGGGGCCTGCCCGTCTCACCCCTACACGCGCGTGCTCACGGGCCGAAGGCCATCGAAGAGCTTATTGCTGAGCTTGGAGAAAAGCGTCATGATCTTGAACACGAGATCGACGGTGTCGTCGTCAAGATCAACGACCTGGACCTGCAGCGTTCCCTCGGCTCGACCTCACGCACGCCGCGCTGGGCGGCAGCCTGTAAGTTCCGCCAGAAGGGTCCCACGCGCCTGCTCGACATCCGCGTCGGGTGGAGCCGAACGGGCCGCGTGATTTCCCGTCAGCGTCATGGAATCCGTGCTGGTCGCGGGCTCGACACGTCGCGCGCGACCCGCAACGCAGGGAAGTCGCCCGCAAGGGCGTCCTCGTGGCGACCTCGTCGTCCTGCGTAAGGCCGGCGACGTCATCCCGGATCGTCGCCCCGTCGAGGATGCGCTGCAACGGATCCGGGCGTCCTTCGTCATGCCTACCGGTGTCCCTCCTGCGGGACGACGCTCGTCCAGGAGAAGGAGGCGACGTCGACCTGCGCTGCCCGAACGAGGGTTTGTGCCCGCTCAGATCACCGAGCGCCTCGCCCGTCGGCGCCCGATCCGCCTTGGACGTGGAGGGCCTCGGCGACGAGTCTGCGCTCGCCATGACCCAGCCGAAAACGACCGTGACGAGGTGGCGGCCGCCCTGGTCGTCGCCACAGCGTCACGCTGGAGGACAGCACCGTCCTCACCCGAGGAGCGGCCGCGAGCTGCCCACGGCGAGCAGATCACCCGCGCCGAGGAACTCCTGCCCGCCGCAGTGTACCGCCCTGCGCACGGGCCGCGCTCTTCGACCTGCGCGCCGAGGACCTGCGCGACGTCATGGTGTGGAAGCCGTGAAGAAGAAGGGCGAGAAACCGGGGACTGGAAGCAGGTTCGCTACTTCTGGACCAGAGCCTACAAGCCCCGCAAGCTGCGCGGACAGACCGTCTTCGAGCCCATTGAGCCCTCAGCGCCTCCAAGGGCACGGAGAAGATGCTCGTCGAGCTGGAGAAGGCCAAGAGTCAGCCCTCTCGCGCGCGTCCTCGTCGCCCTGTCCGTCCGCCATGTCGGCGGCGGCCCGCGCGCTCGCAGAAGTTTCTATCGATGGACGCCCTGCGCGCCGCCTCGGTCGAGGGCTCTCGGCCGTCGAAGGCGTGGGCGAGAAAATCGGCCGATCCCTGCGCGACTGGTTCACGGTCGACTGGCACCTGGAGGTGCTGTCAGGCGTGGGCGCGCGCAGGCGTGCGCATGGCTGACAGGCGCGAGCCGACTCCGGACGTGCTCGCTGGTCTGGCGATCGTCGTCTCGGGCGCGATGCCCGGATACGACCGCGAGGGCGCCAAGGAGGCGATCACCTCGCGCGGCGGCAAGGCGGCGGGCTCGGTCTCGAAGAAGACCTCGCTCGTGGTCGCGGGCCCGGGCGCGGGTTCAAGGCCGCGAGGCCGAGGCGTTGGGCGTCGGTCATCACCGAGCGGCAGTTCGCGGACCTCCTCGGGGAGGCCTGGCGGCCGTCGGCCTGTAACAGGGCCGGGGTTTAGAACGAAGTGGCTCGAAGGGCCCAGCAGCATCTCGCCGACGCGGGTGGTATCGAGCGCTTCTCCCACTCGTCGATCGTCAGGGCGACGGGCGGTCGTGGTCGTTCGCGAAGATCTCCTCCATGCGCGCGGCCAGCGGGCGGGAGAAGAACTGCAGGCACACCTCGTAGTTGCCGCGCATCGACAGGCGGTCGATGTTCGCCGTGCCGATCGTCGACCAGCGCCCGTCCACCGTCATCGTCTTGGGTGGACCATCGCGTGACGGTACAGCCAGATCTCCACGCCCTCGCGCAGCAGCTCGCCGTAGTAGGGGCGCGCCAGCCCAGTCCGCCAGGATGTGGTTGGAATACTCCGGGATCAGCACCTGGACGCGCACGCCGGCGGGCGGCGGCGATCAGGGAGAACCGAGGACCTCGCGGTCGGGGATGAAGTACGCCGTCGTAATGAGCACGCGGTTGGTCGCGCGCTCGATTGCGTCGATGTACATGCCGCGGATCGGGTAGAGGGAGGTAGTGCGGCAGGTTGAACTGCGCGGTTACGTCCGCGCTCCATGCGCGCGCACCCTGATCCGGCAGTTCCGGGCGGGTCTTGGGGCGGAAATGGTTCCAGAAGTCGACGAAGCCGTTTTCCAGCTCCCCACGGCCGCGCCCGTGATGCGCACGTGGGTGTCTCGCCACTCGTTCGCGAACGGGTCACCGATGTTGTAGCCGCCCACGAAGCCGACCTCGCCGTCGACCACGAGGATCTTGCGGTGATCCTGGCCCGATGCGACGAATGTTCAGGGGTGAAAAATCCCGAGCGCAGCGTCAGGGAACCGGCGCACGTGCAGATTCGGCATCGCGGGAACTTGTAGAAGCGCGGATCCTGGTTGAGGACGCCGAAGCCGTCCACACGCAGAACACCTCGACGCCCCGCTCGGCGGCGGCGATGAGTGCGTCGCATCGTTGTCCCCAGCGGTCCGAGCGCAAATGAAAGGTCTCGAAATAAATGTGATGCGTTGCCCTTCGATGGCCTCCAGCATGTCCGCGTACAGGGAGGTTCCCTCCGTGTACGTGCGCGCCACGATGTTGCCGATCTGCGTGTCGGCGGGAGGCGGGAGTGGGGAAACCGTGCACGCCACCGGGGATACGGGCGGTGCGCATGCGGTCGATCGCGTGCACGGTCACGACTGCGGCCGCCTGGGCGGCGAGCAGCGCGATTCCCGCTTTTGGCGATCGACCACGTCTGCCTGGTGAGTTGGCGTCGCTGTGAAAAGGTCATACGGGTAGGATGCCACACATGTCACGCATTAGTACTGACGAGGTCGCCCGCGTCGCGGGTCTGGCCCACATCGCATTGACCGACGAGGAAATCACGCGTTTCGCGGGTGAGCTCGACGCGATCGCCGACGCCGTCTCCAAGGTGTCCGGGTCGCCACCCCGAGTTCCCGCCACGTCCACCGATTCCGCTGACCAACGTGTGGCGCGAAGACGAGATTGGGCAGACCGTGGACCGCGACGAGGGTGCTCGCTCAGGCGCCCGCCGCCCAGGACGGCATGTTCCTGGTTCCGCAGATTCTGGGGGAGGACTGATGAACGAGCTGCTGAAGAAGAGCGCCCTCGAGCTGGCGGACATGCTGGCCGACGGCCAGATCACCTCCGTCGAGCTGACCCAGGCGTGCCTGGACCGCATCGACGCCATTGAGGATCGCGTCAACGCCTTCATTACCATCGACCGCGAGGGTGCCCTGGCGGCCGCGGCCGACGTGGACGCGCGCCGCGCGCGCGGGGAGACCCTGCACCCGCCTGGCGGGCGTGCCGATCGCCGTGAAGGACAACGTGGTGACGCGCGGCTGCGCACCACCTGCGCCTCCGAAGATCCTGGGCGACTGGGAGCCTCCCTACGACGCGACCGTCACCGCCAAGATCAAGGAAAGTAAGCCTGCCCATCGTCGGCAAGACCAACATGGATGAGTTCGCCATGGGTTCGTCCACCGAGCACTCCGCGTTCGGTGCGACGAAGAACCCGTGAGGACACCGAGCGTATCCCTGGTGGCTCCGGCGGCAGTTCGACCGCTGCTGTCGCGGCCTACATGGTGCCCCTGGCCCTCGGTTCTGACACGGGCGGCTCGATCCGCCAGCCCGCGTTCGTGACCGGCACGGTCGGCGCGAAGCCCACCTACGGCGCGGTGTCACGTTACGGCCTGGTGGCCATGGCCTCGTCCCTGGACCAGATCGGCCCCGTCACCCGCACGGTCGCCGACGCGGCCGCCCTGACTGAGCTGATCGGCGGCTACGACCCCCACGACTCGACCTCGCTGAACGAGCCGGTCCCCGCGCTCACCGAGGCCGTCGAGTCCGTGGCCGCGCAGGGGCTCCATGAAGGGCCTGAAGGTCGGCGTCGTCAGGGCTGAGCGGCGAGGGCTACCAGAAGGACGTCATCGACGCCTTCAACGCCACCGTCGAGAAGCTGCGCGAGGCAGGCGCCGAGATCGTCGAGGTCTCCTGCCCGCACCTGGAGTACTCGCTGGGTGCCTACTACCTGATTATGCCCGCCGAGGTCTCCTCGAATCTGGCCCGCTTCGACGGCATGCGCTACGGCATTCGCGTCGAGCCCACCGAGGGTCCCGTGACCGCCGAGCGCGTCATGGCCGCCACCCGCGAGGCCGGCTTCGGTGACGAGGTCAAGCGCCGCATCATCCTGGGCACGCACGTGCTCTCGGTAAGCTACTACGACGCCTACTACGGCAGCGCGCCCAGAAGGTGCGCACGCTCATCCAGCGCGACTTCGACGCGGTGTTCGAGCAGGTTGACGTCCTCGTGTCGCCCACGGCCCCCGGACGGCCTTCAAGTTCGGCGAGAGACTTCCGACCCGCTGGCCATGTACCTCTACGACGTCGCCACGATCCCCGCGAGACCTGGCGGGCATCCCCGGCGTGAACGTGCCCAACGCGGTGTCCTCCGAGGGCCTGCCTATCGGCTTCAGGGTGCTGGCCCCCGCGCGCGCTGACCTGGTCATGTACAAGGGTGGCGTCCCTGGTGGAGGCGCTCAGCGACGACGTCGCGGGTCAGTGCCCCACGCAGCTAACTGGGAGGAAAAGTGATGACTGAGCTCATGGATTACGACGAGGCGGCGCGCCGCTTCGACCCAGTTCTCGGCATTGAGGTGCACGTCGAGGCTGGGTACCAAGACCAAGATGTTCGACGCGGCCCCAACGCGTTTGGCGGCGACCCGAACACCTTTGTGACCCCCGTGTCGCTGGGTCTGCCCGGCTCGCTGCCGGTCGTCAACCACAAGGCCGTCGAGTACGCGATCAAGATCGGCCTGGCGCTGAACTGCGAGATCGCTGAGTACTGCCGTTTCGCGCGTAAGAACTACTTCTACCCGGACCTGACGAAGGCTTTCCAGACCTCCCAGTCCGACGAGCCGATCGCGCACGACGGCTACGTGGACGTCGAGCTCGAGGACGGCACCATGTTCCGCGTGCAGATTGAGCGCGCACACATGGAGGAGGACGCGGGCAAGAACACGCACATCGGTGGCGCTGACGGTCGTATCAGGGCGCGGACTACTCTCGCTCGTGGACTACAACCGTGCGGGCGTGCCGCTCGTGGAGATCGTGACCCGCCCGATCGAGGGCGCGGCGAGCGTGCGCCCGGTGGCCGCCGCCACCGTGCAGGCCCTGCGCGACATTTCCGTGCCCTCGACGTGTCCGAGGCCCGCATGGAGCGCGGCAACGTGCGCGCCGACATCAACGTGTCGCTGCGCCCGACGCCCGACTCACCGCTGGGCACGCGCACCGAGACGAAGAACGTGAACTCCTTCCGCGGCATCGCCTCGGCCGTGCGCTACGAGATGCAGCGCCAGGCCCAGATCCTGGCCGATGGCGGCACGATCCTGCAGGAGACCCGTCACTACCACGAGGAGGACGGCTCGACGTCGTCCGGCCGTGAAGTCAGTTCCGAGGACTACCGCTACTTCGGCGCGACCTGGTTCCGATCCGCGGATCGTGAATGGAGTGGAGGAGCTGCGCGCCTCGCTGCCCGAGCTGCCCGTCGCCAGCGCCGCCGCCTGCGCACCGGGTGGGGGTACGCGGACATGGAATGCGCGACGTCATCAGCGCGCGGTGCCCTTGGGCTCATCGAGGCCACGGTTGCTGCTGGCTGTGATCCGCCTCCCGCCCACGAAGTGGTGGATGGGTGAGATCTCGCGTCGCGCCAAGGGCGCGGGTTTCCCTCGACGAGGCCGGGGGTCAGCCCCGCTCAGGTCGCTGAGCTGCAGGGGTCTCATCGATTCAGGGTCGTATCAACGACAAGCTGGCGCGCCAGGCCCTTGAGGTGTCCTCGCGGGCGGGCGATCCGACGCAGGTCGTTGAGGCCCGAGGCCTGAGTTGTCTCCGACGACGGCGCCCTGACGGCGGCCGTCAGCAGGCCCTGGACGCCAACCCCGACATCGTCGAGAAGATCAAAGGGCGGCAAGGTCAGGCGGTAGCGCCCTCGTCGAGCGCAGATCATGAAGGCCACCCGCGGGCAGGGCTGACGCCGCCCGCGTGCGTGAGCTGATCATGGAGATGGTCGGTGCCTGAGGTTACTCCGCACGGAGGCCTCACGGGGGCCGGGATCGATGCGATCCCGGCCCCCGTCGGCATTCCGGACTGGGCGTCCGGCGTGTGCACGCGGCCTGAAAAACGCCCCGGCCCCGTGCCTGCTCTCCCGAGGGTGCCTGGCCTCGTCCTGACCGTTCGCACGTGTCACGTTGTGGCCTACCCCTTCCTGGGGGAGCGGAAAGTTACCTAGGATGAGCGCTTGAGGACAGCTGGGCCGACTCTGGCCGGGCGCCCAACGAAAGGACAGACATGCGCACATCGCCGTCGTACACCGCCTCCTACCGTATCGAGGTGGATGAGAAGACGACTTCCATCGCGTCCATTGTTGACGCAGTCTCTTCGACTGGAGCGGAGATCAGAGGCCTCGACGTGGCCGACTCCGACCGCGGGCGCATCATCATCGACCTGACGTGCGACATGCGCGATTCCGAGCACCGCCGCGAGGTCCGCGACGCCATCGGCGCGCTGCCCGGCGTGACCGCCGATTCGGTCTCCGACCAGACCTTCATGAGCCACATCGGCGGCAAGGTGGAGATCCACTCCAAGGTGCCGCTGCGTAACCGCGACGACCTCTCGCGCGCCTACACGCCCGGCGTGGCCCGCGTGTGCACCGCCATCCACGACATGCCCCAGAAGGCCCACCTCCTGACCATGAAGGCCAACACGGTCGCGGTCGTCTCCGACAGTACCGCCGTCCTCGGCCTGGGCGACATCGGCCCCGAGGCTGCCCTGCCCGTCATGGAAGGGCAAGGCCGTCCTGTTCAAGGAGTTCGGCGGCGTCGACGCGTGGCCCGGTCGTCCTGGACACCAAGGACACCGAAGAGATCATCTCGATCGTCAAGGCGATCGCCCCCGCATACGGCGGCATCAACCTGGAGGACATCTCGGCGCCCCGCTGCTTCGAGATCGAAGAGCGCCTGCGCGCCGAGCTCGACATCCCCGTCTTCCATGACGACCAGCACGGCACGGCGATCGTCGTTCTTTCGGCGCTCATCAACGCGCTGAAGATCGTGGGCAAGAAGATCGAAGACGTGCGCATCGTCGTCTCCGGCGTCGGCGCGGCTAGCAACGCGATCATCCGCCTGCTGCTCGCCCAGGGGCGCGCGCGACATCATCGGCTGCGGCCGCGACGGCGCGCTGCGTCCGGCGACGACACCGAAGGCATGCACCCCTCCCGTAAGGCGCTGGCCGAAGCAACCAACCCGCGCCACGTTCACGGCTCCCTCAAGGAGGTCCCTCAAGGGCGCCGACGTCTTCATCGGCGTCTCCTCCGGCAACATCCTCGATCCCTCCGACGTCGAGACCATGGCTGACGACGCTATCGTCTTCGCGCTCGCTAGCCCCACGCCCGAGGTCGGCCCGATCGGGCGCCGCCAGTACGCCGCCGTCGTCGCGACGGGCCGCAGCGACTACCCGAACCAGATCAACAACGTTCTGGCCTTCGGGTCTCTTCCGCGGTCTGCTGGACGCCAAGGTCAAGGAGATTACGACCGAGGTTCTGCGCGTTGCCTCCGGCTATCGCGTCCGTGATCTCGAGACGAGCTCGCCTGCCCTACATCATCCCCGGCGCCTTCGACAAGCGCGTTGCCCCCGCTGTTCAAGGCCGTGCGTCGCGCCGTGCGCGACCTTCCGACCGTCGATATCCCCGTTCAGCCCGACATGGATGTGAACTGAGAGTCATTTTCGGCTGTTTGGCGGGCCCGATCGCGCTGGTGATGCGCGGTCGGGCCCTGCTTCGTTGACTGTGCACGGCCATGCAAGCTGAATCGACGGACTTTTCGTTGTGTTGTGGGGGTTTGTGGGTGTGTGGTGGGGTCACGGTGTTTTGGTTTGACTTTGGGTGTGGGGGTG
>BNJV01001249.1_pt1 | contig 12964 bp, 27 predicted proteins | sample 8540591 | NCBI WGS metagenome assembly BNJV01 (sample SAMD00202457, study PRJDB9452) | human saliva metagenome | host: Homo sapiens
TTGAAATCTTGCGGAGAAACCCATACACGGAGAGGAATCCGCGCCGCGCGAGACAGGACAGGGGACACAGCAGATTTTTCAAACAAATGGGCGCTGCTTTTTGCTCCCACAACACCTCCGCGCCGCAAAATGGCATTTTTATCCAGACACCACGAGGCCTCGCACGGCGAGGAATTTAAGAACCAGAACCCCGCAAGGGGACGGAAACAAGTTTTTCTTATGGATGTAAAAACGAAAATAATTGTAATTTAAGAACCAGAACCCCGCAAGGGGACGGAAACTTTTCAATAAAAGATGATGTAAGCATTTTTGTTCCTCCTAAAATTTAAGAACCAGAACCCCGCAAGGGACGGAAACCCGCATCACGTGGCTGCTGATCGGAAACACCAGGGTGTTTAAGAACCAGAACCCCGCAAGGGGACGGAGCGTACCTCCAGTCTCCCCTGCCAGAGCGGGGGAGGGGACCGCGTAAGCGGTGGAGGGGAGCGCCATGGGCGCAAGTTGTAAACCTTCATAGCATCAGAAGTGCACGCAAGGCACAGCGCTTTCATCGGCTCGCTGTGCTCGCCACTTCCCCCGTAGCGACGGGGAAGCTAAGATAGGGAACCCCGCAAGGGACGGAAACGATTCTCCTCCGTATTGTTGGCGTGATAGTACGCGCATTTAAGAACCAGAACCCCGCAAGGGGACGGAGCGTACCTCTGCCTCCCCTGCCAGAGCGGGGAGCGGTCAACGTCATCAATCACACTTCGCTGACGCTCGTGTTCTTGGGACGTTTTTCCCCATACGACCTGTTACCCAATCAGCTGCGCCTGAGGGCTTGCTTCTGGACAGGTCAGCAGGGGACCGCGTAAGCGGTGGAGGGGAGCCATGAACGCAAGCGGTAAACCTTCATAGCGTCAGAAATGAACGCAAGGCAAAGCGCTTTCATCGGCTCGCGTTGCTCGCCACTTCCCCCGTAGCGACGGGGAAGCTAAAGATAGAGGATCCCCGCAAGGGACGGAAACTCGCTTTTTCCTTCAGCCTATCCGCTATTTCTGCTTGAATTTAAGAACCAGAACCCCGCAAGGTGAAGTGGTAAACTAAAACTGGACACAGAGGGGTGAAAAATGGACACTGCTTGCAGTATCCTGTACACAGGATGACAGGCAGCGGACAGCCTATCGCCCAATGCAGACAGGAGGCTGCCACGTGAAGTACACCAGAGAGCAACGTTTGGACATAGGCCGTCGGATCTCGCGGCGGCGAGCTCACGATATGAGGCAGCAGAAGAATACGGGATCAGCGAGCAGACCGCACGGGATTATATGCGCCACTACGGGATGCCAACCAGCTCCCGCCGAAAAGGGGTGTGCGCAGCTGCTTGGGTCTTGCCAAGACCAAATCCATACCCGTTCCCACCGGCCTAGAAGATCTCCAGTCCATGACGAAAGAAGAACTCATCGATGCCCTCCTTATGGCAAAAGATCACAGAGGCACGCTTAAAAAGGTTATCTGGTGGAAGGAGTTGGTGCGGAAAAGACGTTCATTCCTATCGGCAGGGAAGAATACCAAGTAATCATGGAGCTTTCCGAAAGTTCCCCATCCGGCTGCTCTGTACAAAGACCGGAATCCCACGCAGCAGCTTCTACAACTGGAAGAAGAGCGTGGAACATCCACCCGAACAGAAGAAACGGCTTGTGCAGAGCATCGGATTATTTTCAGGAATACCATGGGCGCTTTCCTCCCATGGCTACCGCTGGCTGAATGCTAAGATACGATTGGACAAAGGAATCGTATTTTCCGATCCCTATGCCCATAAATGCTGTAAGATCGCGGGGATCAAGAGCCTTTGCAAACATTACAGCTACAAGAAGGCGAGCGATCCAGTCCAGAACCTATCCGAACCTGCTGCTTGCAGGAGTGAGCATTACCGGCCCCATGGAATGTGTGGTGAGTGATATGACCGCCTTTTATGTGGAGCGCACATACTACGAGCTCACACTATATATGGATTTGTGGAATGACGAGCTCATTGCCCATGCGCTCTCATCCAAGCGCGGCGATCGTATGACCTACCTCGACGGCTTGCAGGACGTGCTTGCGTTCAAGAAGCAGTATCCGAATCAGAAGCTCATCCTGCACAGCGATCAAGGCTCTGTTTACGCCTCCAAGAGCTACAACGAACTCCTGCCCATGTACAACATTGTCAGGTCAATGTCCAGAGCCGGCACACCGACAGACAATGCCGCGATGGAGGCGATTAATGGTTGGATCAAGGCCGAACTCTTTACAGATTTCCATATTACGTCGCCGGAGAATGTCCCCGCTCAGGTATCCGACTACATCCGCTTCTTCAACGAGGAGCGCCCTGCATATGCCCTTGGATACCTTACGCCGAAGCAGTATCGGGAGCAGTTCGCGCCAAAGCACGAAGGTGCGGCTCCTTGATACGTGTCCTTTGAATGGAGGTCATGGATATTCTGTGTATCACATCTTCGATGATTATGTACGGTATCTCAATTCTAATGACTAATTTTTAGGTTTTTGTGTCCAGTTTTTTGTTGACTAGTGCAGGGGACGGAGCGTACCTTCAGCCTCCCCTGCCAGAGCGGGGAGGGGACCGCGTAAGCGGTGGAGGGGCGCCATGGGCGCAAGTTGTAAACCTTCATAGCATCAGAAGTGCACGCAAGGCACAAGCGCCTCCATCGGCTCGCGTTGCTCGCCACTTCCCCCTAGCGACGGTGGGAAGCTAAGATAGAGGGACCCCAGCAAGGGGACGGAAACTGCCGCACTGCGTACGTCCTTCATTGTGATGCTCCAATTTAAGAACCAGAACTCCGCAAGGGACGGAACGTACCTCTAGCCTCCCCTGCCAGAGCGGGGAGGGACCGCGTAAGCGGTGGAGGGCGCCATGGGCGCAAGTTGTAAACCTTCATAGCATCAGAAGTGCACGCAAGGCACAAAGCGTCTCCCCATCGGCTCGCGTTGCTCGCCACTTCCCCCGCAGCGACGGGGGAAGCTAAGATAGAGGGACCCCGCAAGGACGGAGCGTATCTCCAGCCTCCCCCTGCCGAGGCGGGGAGGTGGCACACGCAGTGTGCCGGAGGGGCGCCATGAACGTAGCTGTAAACCTTCATAGCGACAGAAGTGCACGCAAGGCACAGCGCTCTCCATCGGCTCGCATTGCTCGCCACTTCCCCTGCAGCGACGAGGAAGCTAAGATAGGGAACCCGCAGGGGACGGAAACCCGGTGTTCTTGGCGACGTACCTTTCTGCGATGCCCCAATTTAAGAACCAGAACCCCGCAAGGGACGGAGCGTACCTTCAGCCTCCCCTGCCAGAGCGGGGAGCGGTCAACGTCATCCAATTCACACTTCGCTGGCGCTCGTGTTCTTGGGACGTTTTCCCGCACGACCTGTTACCCAATCAGCTGCGCCTGAGGGCTTGCTCTTGGACAGGTCAGCAGGGGACCGCGTAAGCGGTGGAGGGGCGCCATGGACGCAAGCCGTAAAACCATCCATAGCGACAGAAGTGGCACGCGAAAGCGCCCCGCATCGGCGTGCATTGTTGCTCTCCCCCGTAGCGACGGGGAAGCAGATAGGGACCCCCGCAAGGGGACGAAACGATCGAGCAGAATGCCATACCTTCTGACGATTTCATTTAAGAACCCAGAACCCCGCAAGGGACGGAGCATATCTCCAGCCTCCTCCGCCAGAGCGGTGGAAGGAAAAGTTAAGACAGAGGATCCATGATGAGGAGCGGATGATCATGCGTGATGTACCGCGCACATATTCGCTGCTATGCGAGAGCGATGCGCACTCGATGACACCTGAGGAACGGCGTATTTGGCATGATTTTCTTTCGTGCGGTCGTACCATTTTCGCCGACAGTATCCCATTGGTGGGTATATTGCCGATTTTTATTCACATTGTCTCAGGCTGGTGATTGAGATTGATGGCGGGCAACATTTTGAACAGGATGGCTGTACCTATGATATGAAACGTACGAGGTATATGCAGGCGAGGCAGCTCCGTGTTCTGCGGTTTACCAATGCACAGGTGCGGAAGGAGTTCCTCAGGTGTGTGTGAAGGGATTCGGCGGGCGATACAGGATATTGCTGAGGTTGGTGTGATTCGGGAGGTGCTGATGAAAGCGGGCATATGTGATGAGCGGATGCTCCATCCCCCATCGGCGCGCTTGCTCGCCACTTCCCCGTAGCGACGGGAGAAGCTAAGATAGGGGCCCCCGCAAGGGGACGGAGCGTACACCCAGCCTCTCCCATAGAGATGGTCGTCATGAATATGTAGAGCGACCATCAAAGATCGCCGTCCACTTTGTCCTGCCATAATGGCAGGATTTTTTTCATTTTCTGTGGAAATTACAATATTAAATAATAATGAAAGGAGATGAGGCTATGGAAGATCTGTGTGAGCGGATCGAACGTGCGGCACTGCTGCGTGCCGCACGCATTCTCGCCGACGCGCACATCCCCACGCACCGGATGCGGGGACGGCGTTTCTCAGGGATCTCTGTGCGGGGATACGGCACTCCTGCATGCCGCCCGTCCAGCAGAGGGCGGCTGTGACATCGGATGGCTTCTCGATGCGGCAGAGCGCATTGCCATGGGGACTGCCCCCTGCCGCAGAGCCCGCGGACGACACGCCATCCGTTCATCTGGAGAGCGTGTTCAACCGATTCGGGCGCACTGATGGACGAAAGGAGGGCTTCCCCGTCGGCTACCTGACCGACGATGCCGCACTGCTGTTCCCGCAGCCGATCACGGAACTGCACGGCGCAGAGGGAGGGCTGCTGCGCATGCTATGAGACACTCGCGGCACACTTTTGCGCGGAAAATCCCCGTTGCGTATGTCGATGAGCGAGCTGCTGCGCGTCCTCGAGGAGACCACGAGCTATATCCCTCGCCGACGGCGGCGGACATCTCGCTTTATGACTACACGCGCATGACGGCAGCCTATGCAGCCGCGCTCTATCGCTACTGTGCGGCGCACGACATCCCCGGACGCAGCGACGTGCGCAGCAGGACGGCGGCAGCCACCCCGTCGCACTCTCGTATCAGCGGACATCTCGGGCATCCAGCCATTCATCTATGCCATCCCGTCCAAGGGCGCACTCAAAAGCCTGCGCGGACGATCGTTCCACCTCGAAATCCTACTTGAAAACATCGTGGATGAGCTCCCTCACCGCATGTCGTCTCAGCCGCACAGCACTCCTCTACACGGGCGGCGGGCACTTCCATGCTCCTGCCGAACACCGACGACGTGCAGGGACATACTCGTATGCCGCCACACGGCGGTCAACGACCGATGCTGCACCACTTCGGCAGCAACCTATACATTGCCATGGCGTGGACCGCGTGCACGCCGAACGAGCTCGCAGGGGAGGGACACAGGGAGGTCTTTCGCCGCGTGAGCGACAAACTCTCCGCCGAAAAACTCTGCCGCTACTCTGAGGAACAGCTATCGCGATGTTTACGCCCGAGAGCGCATGGAATAAAACGCGGGATAGGGACGCGAGTGCGCCGTCTGCCACACATCGACAACGCATCTCGCACCCTATCCCGCCGACACTCATATCGATGCGTGCGACATGTGCTCCAATCTCTTCACCTTTGGTGAGCGCATCCTGAAAAAGAACGCATTCTGTGTCTCCACCACGTGCGGGACCAATGCACTCTCCTCCCTCGGCATCGGGCGTGCACTCTCACCTCACCGCGGAGAAGCTGGACGACGTTGACCGTCTCCCGTACAGGATTGAGCGCATCTACGCGAAGAACGCGGCGTATACGGGCGACCTGCCCGCCGCACACCTCTGGCTCGGCGACTACTCCGCCTCCGAGGACAACGCCGTACTCGAGATGGAGACACTGGCGCAGCGCAGCGGCGGCACGAAAGGACAGCAAGGGCATCCCACGCATCGGTGTCATGCGCGCGCCGACGTGGACAACCTCGGCGCGGCATTCCTGCGGGATTCCCGGCGGCGTATGCCACCATGACGCGCACAGCGGCACTCTCGCAGCGGCTCTCGATCTTCTTCAAGCACTACATCAACGCCATCTGCCGCGGCACGGCGGATGCGGTCACGGACACGCCCTTCACCCTCTTTGGCAGGGTCAAGGCGGCGCGCGACGTTCATATCGTCTACTCAGGCGGCGACGACATCTTCCTCCTCGGCGCGTGGGACGACATCGTCGAGCTCTCCGTCGATCTGCGCCGCGCTTTCCCTGCGCTTTACGGGCGGCAAACTTCGCTTCTCGGCAGGGGCTCGGCTTCTTCAAGGACAAATACCCCGTCGCTGCGATGGCACGCCGCACCGGCGACCTCGAGTCGCGTGCCAAGGATCGGCGCGGCGCAGACGGCCGCCCGCTAAAGGACAGCGTTGCCCTCTTCGGTGCCGTCACCGAGGGACGCACGTACGCAGCGTTCGAGGAACGGGCGCAGACCTATGGATGGGATGAATTCATCGACGGCGTCTGTGGAGAGAAAATCGCGTTCCTGCGAGCGCACTGCCTCTTTGAGGAGAACGCAAATGGAGAGCAGCTGAGCCTTGGCAAGAGCAGCGTCTATCGCCTGCTCACCCTGTTGGAGGAGGACGGCCCGATCCAGCTCGCGCGGTTTGCCTATGCCCTTGCGCGGCTCGACCCGGGGGCACATCACCCCGCACAGGGGGCATACGCACGCGTGCGCACGCAGCTCTATGACTGGTACCGCGACCCGGCAGCGCGCAGACAGCTGTCCACCGCATTACAGCTCATCATATACAGCATCCGAGAGAAGGGAGAGAACGCCGATGGCTGAGACAATCCGAAAACTGACACAGATCGATGATATTGCGGGCAAGGCGGAGAACATCATTCTGGGTCTGAAAAAGAAGGACTGATTGGAGGAAACAACGGTCTGACCACCAACCAGATCCGAAAATTCCTCACGGCGGTCACTACATTGACCAACAAGATCACACTTTATCGCCACAAACAGCAACAGTCGTGTGAACTGAGTGCGGACCTCGCCAAGGAGGTTCGGTTTCTCAGAGGTCAAACTTGCCTATCAGGTCGCACGCGGTGGCAGTGGGGTCAGACGATTCGCCGACGATACACACCTGAAAGACTACATCGACACCATCGGGACAGACCTTCGGGAGTATATGGCATTCGCACAGTTCGTTGAGGCATTGGTCGCCTACCACAAATTTTTACAGCGAAAAGGAAGGAGCATGATGATGGAGCAGCAGGGATACGAGACAGCGTGCGCTGGAGGAAAGCTTGACATTGGTGCGATACTGCGCCTTGAGAGTGGCCTGCACATCGGCGCATCGTCCGACTTCGCACCGGTTGGTGCCGTCGATAGCCCGTTTCTGCGTGACCCTCTGACGAAGCAGCCCATCATCCCGGGCAGTTCACTCAAGGGAAAATCCGCACCCTTCTCGCGCGCAGCTCTCGACGCAGGAATACTTCTTGAACAAGATCGAAGAAGATCACCCTGTGATACAGCGGCTCTTTTGGCTCTGCGGCACAGGACAGTGCGAGCGGCCGGGCAGCGCGCCTTCAGTTCTCGGACATTCGCATGACTGCGGACTCTTTTTCGCCGCTTTGACGCGATGGAGCTCGACACCTACATTGGTGAGATCAAGTTCGAGAATACCATCAGCCGTGTTACGGCCATCGCCAACCCGCGTCAGATCGAGCGTGTGCCGGCGGGGACGGAGTTTGACTTCCGTCTTATCTACAACATCGAGGATGAGGAGGAGATGGCAGAGGACATACAGTTCCTCGGACGGGGCATCCGGCTCCTTCAGATGGATTATCTTGGCGGGCACGGCACACGCGGCTACGGCAGAGTATCCTGCGGGACTTCGCCGTCCGCCACTTCACACTCTCTGCAGATGGCACCATATCGGAGGAAAAACTGAAGGAGATTGCGGACGTACTAAAGAAGGGCGGCGGATCTGTGTGAGCTATGTGATCTATCCCCTTCACTTCGACACGGCCGTGCATTTTGCCCCGTCGGGACGCGGCGGGAGACTCGACGAGGCGTGCATGGAGTATACCGCCGATGCCCTCTTCGGTGCACTCTGCACAGAGCTTGCCGCCGCCGGAGAGCAGGTGATGCTGACGCGCCTTATGGACAGCGTCGAGGACGGGGGACTGCGTCTCTCCGACCTCCTGCCGTGGCAGCAGCGCATCCGACCGTGCGATGGCGCTCTTTCTCCCGCGGCCTGTCCTGCGCATCGAGCGCAGCGTACGGGCGGAGCGAGAGGACTATCGCACCACGTGCGCGAACGCAACCCTGCGCAAAAACAGAAAAACCTCAAATACCTCCGCGCGAGCCGCATGCGGGACTACATCCGCGCCATGGAGAGCGGCACGCCGTTCGAGGACAACGACTTTGACGGCGACTTCGGCACACTCTCCCTGCGTCAGCGCGTCAACACGCGCGGCACCGAGCCCCCTGCCTTACTACGTCGGACGGTTCACCTTGCCGACGGCGCAGGGCTTTACCTCCTCGCGCAGATACAGGACGAGGCACTTATCCCGTGGCTGCACCGCCTCCTCACATGGCTCGGTACCGCCGGCATCGGCGGCAAACGCGCTGAGCGGCTGCGGCAAATTCCACCTCGGCGACATCATCTGTGTGATGAGAGCGGCGGCGTCGACGCGGCGGCACTCGGCACCATGCTCGCGGCAGAGCACGCCCCGTGGCAGCTCGCACTCGCGCCCGTACTGCCCGCAGCGGACGACCTCGCCGCCGTGAAACGCGGTGCCTATCGCCTGCGCCGTGCGGGTGGCTTTATCAGCAACCCAACCCACGCCGCCGAGAAGAAGAACAGCGTCTACCTCCTCGATGCGGGCTCGTGCTTTCCCACGCGGATCGGCGGCACCTGCGGCACACTGGGGTCGTTGGGCGGGCATCCCGTACTGCGCTGTGGCTATGGACTCTATGCGGGGTGACAGCATGAGCGGCGACATCGTCCGACAGACCCATGAGATCAAGTGCATCGCCCCCGTCCATATCGGCTCGGGTGAGGAACTGAGGACATTGAGTATCTCTACGACAGAGACCGACTTGAGATGATCCTCCTGAACGAATCCAAATGGCTCGGCTTTCTTGAGACGCGCCGTCTCACCGAGGCGTTCATCAATACATTGAGCTCGAGGGACAGAAGAAAAACAGCGCAACCTGCTTTGAGTGGCTGCGGGACAACCGCGTGACCATGACAGACCTGCGTGAGGCGGACGTGATCCGACGTCGCGTCCCCGTCGCGATGCTCTCGGACAAAAGAACGAAACCCAACATCAACAAAGTCGCCGTTCAACTCGTGCGCGCTGACAATGCACACCCGTACATCCCCTGGCAGGTACCATCAAAGGCGCACTGCGCACGGGCATCCTCTACCACTTCATCCGTAAAGACCCCACGCGCTTTCGCCCCTACTGGGAGGAAATCTCTGCCGTTCGTGGCTCGCTAAAAGAAAAGGGCGTAAGTGGAACGAAAATCATCCTGCGGCTCGAACACGAGATCCTGCACACACTCACGGCAGATGACGCTGCCTCGGAGGATGCTGTCACAAGTGCGCTGCGTGGACTCTCCGTCAGTGATGCCGCACTCGTCGGATGTGTGGCAAAGGCACCGACCATCGTCGTACAGAAAATCGATGCCACAACACTCATCAAGTCCGGGGCAAGAAGAGGGAAAGCCAGATCACCCTCTTCCGCGAATGCATCCCCGCAGACAGCAGGCTGCGCTTTACCATCACGGCGAACCTTCCCATGCTCCGCACGGCGGGCATTGCGTCATTGCCGTCTCTCTCGCCATGCTGCGTACCTACACCATCGACGGATTGACGCGGCAGCAGCGCGTCTTTGAATCCATCGATGCAAAATACTACGGCCCACTCTTTAAGGACATCATCGACTTTAAAGCAAACGCTCTCCTCGGTGGTGGCACAGGCTTCCTCCAAGACGCTCACCTATACACTGGCGGATCAAGAAATCAATGCACGACGATTCACAGCGGCATATTTCGATGAGCAGTTTACCAACCCTGCGCATAAGCACAGAGAGACGGATACAAAGATCAGTCCGCGCACGCTCAAGAGAGCGCAGACCGACGGGGCGAGACTGGATCATGGGACTCTGCTCCATCACGGAGGTTGGCAATGCTCAGACGCTATGAGGCAGTGCTGCACCTGCCCTCAGGCATGCGCGCCCCCGCCTCCATGGGCTCCGTCCTCCACGGCGCACTCATCGAGCGGCTGCCGGAGGACTACGCCGCCTACCTGCACACAGAGAACCTGCGCCCCTACAGCCAGAGCATCCGCTGGGACAGAGCGCGGGAGCGCGTCATCTGGCGTATCGGTACACTTGATCGGGCGGCAGCGGAGATCATCGGCGCGGTACTGCAGAGCTTGGAGCAGATATTTCTGCGACAGAAAAACCTACACTGCTGGCGTGCAAGACCTCCGCTGCGTCTCAGAGAGCAGCTATCAGGACATCGCCGACACCTACTTTCGCGCGGAGACCGCACCGCGCGGCGCAGAGATACACTTTCTCACCCCCACGAGCTTCAAACGGGACGGCACGCACATCCCTCCTCCCCGAGAGCGCCCTCATATTGCAGAGCCTCCTCCTGCGGTGGAATGCATCCTGCCCGGACATCCGCATCGAGGAGGACAACCTCACACAGGAGCTCGCCGCCCACATCCACCTCACACGTTACGCGCTGCGCTCTGCGGCATACTCCGTCGAGGGATACAATATTCGCGGCTTTCGCGGGCAGATCGCCCTTCGCTTTACAGGCAGCGACATGGTACGCCGCATCCTCGGCACACTCCTCGCCTATGCACCCTACGCAGGCATCGGCATCAAAACCGCCCTCGGCATGGGCGCAGTTGAAACAGACATCTGGAAAGGATGATTGGAATGAAACGCATCCTCTTTTCACCCATCGGTACCACTGACCCCGCGAGCACAAAAAACTTCTACGATGGCGGATGTCTGCACGTCCTGCGGTACTACCATCCGAGCGCGTCGTCCTCTTCTTCACCAAGGAAATGGGTGAGATCGAGCGGAACGAGGAGCGCTATACCAAAGCCATTCGGTACGTCGCTCCCTGACTGCATCATCGACCCGCCGATCTACACCGACATTGTGGATGCCAGCCATATGAAGAGTTCAGTCAGATCCTGCCGCGTACCGTGCAGGAGCTCCTGCAAAAATACCCCGAGCATGAGATCCTGCTCAACCTCAGCTCGGGCACACCGCAGATCAAAACCATTCTTGCCATGCTCGCCGCCGATAACGAACGCTGCCTTGGGATACAGACCGTGACCCCCGGGAAGCGGGCGAACAACCCGCAAAAGTTGACGCCAAAGCGAACTGCAGAGCCTCCTTGAGATGAACAAGGATAGTGAAAGCAAGGGAGAGCGGCGATGCAGTGAGCCACAGCTCAAAATCTTTCGCTATCATGCGGAGAAGAATCGCATCATCTCTCTCATTCGCGCGTACGAGTACAACGCGGCACTCACCCTCGCACGCAGCAGCAGCCTTGTCCCCGCTGAGGCGAAGCAGCTGCTCAAACATGCTGCCTACCGCACCATGCTCCTCCCCGACAAGGCGCGGAAAACCCCTGCCAGAGTACAAGGGACAGAAACTATTTTGGTTCAAGGAAGACGAAGAACGTATCGTCGAATACTTCCTCGTCATGCAGATTGATCAGGAGAATGATCGTCTCTCCAACTTTATGCTGCGTATTACACCGTTTTCTCTACGAATTTTTGCTCGATTACGTCGCGAAAAACGTGAAGGGCGGAAAAACAAAATCCGCAGCATATCTACAACCTCACAACGTACAAAAACGAAAAAATCTATCGCTTGGAGCGACCACTGCTGAAGCAGTCGGCGGAAAAAAACTTCTCAACCGTCTGGATCGAAAGTATGGAGGGTTTAAGGACAGCGACCTCTCCCTTTACATTGCTCATCCAATACTGCTCCTACATGCAGGGAAGAAGGCATGGCAAAGGATGCGGAACTGCATGATGCCATGGTGGATGAACTTCGGAAATTGGCTGCAGTCGGGAGCCTGCGCAATAATGTCGCCCACGTCATCGTCAACGTGACACGGGAGTCCTTCCAGCGAGACATACAGATGACACCTCCTGCTCTGATGAATATCTTTGCACGGATGCTGTGCCTCGCATACGGCACAAAAGTCCAACAGATACGCACCATTTACAGTCAGATCAACGAATGGCTCGAAGAAGCCCTCGAAATCCACGAATAGCTCCGCTCATCCTCGCAACATGGGAGGAGAGACCACGCCATGCCCATGCTAGGGAATCACGGATAAAACAGTCTCTCAGATTGGCGTAGATTTTTCGTCCGAACGAGGTGGAAAACCGGACGCAGAGTGGTGCTCTGTGGAGGATTTTTCCGCCGAAGTGCGGGCAAAAAGATGCGTCAAGATGGTTGTACCGAATTTATCAGTGCTTCCCTTAGGCGGCGGGATTGCGCACATCAGCCCACTGTGCTATACTGAGAGTGAAATCCCCGCCGCACTTAGAGCCGTAGGACATACAGCGGTTTTTTTAGAACGCAGCGTCGCCGTGAAAGGGAGGGAAAATACATCCGCGCCGCAAAACGGCATATTGAGCTAGGCACAGCAAGGCATCCCGCCGCAAGGATTTCAAAAACCATATCCCCGCAGGACGGAAACTCATTGACAACCTCCTTGAATGGCTGACAATGCGTCATATTTCAAAAACCATATCCCCGCAAGGGGACGGAAACACGCTGCGGCGCAAAGGCACGACGATTTTTCGACCATCATTTCAAAACCATATCCCCGCAAGGGGACGGAAACAAGTGCCCGATATACTGATTCAATGCCGCATTGGTGCTCATTTCAAAACCATATCCCCGCAAGGAGACGGAACCCACGCACCGAGCCAATCAGCCACACGAAAGAGC
>BNJV01001266.1_pt1 | contig 12958 bp, 19 predicted proteins | sample 8540591 | NCBI WGS metagenome assembly BNJV01 (sample SAMD00202457, study PRJDB9452) | human saliva metagenome | host: Homo sapiens
CACCATTGGTGCTAAGCATGAGTTAAACTCAAATCGGGTATTAGACTACAATATGTTTAGTTCTTTTCTATGATATGGTTTACTAACTTTTTAGGTATTGCACGCTCTATAGAATATTAATACCTTTGTATCGATAGTTGAATACATATTTTTTTACTTAAGACTCTATTCGTTGTAACACGGAGTCTTTAAACTACAAGTTAGATGAAGAATAACAGAAAAATACTTATCTGCACAGGGGTGTATAATAGTTGTTCGTTATATAGAAAGGCGATTTGTCTAACACTTTTTTCAAGTTTTTTCATGCTTAGTGGAAATGCACAAGAGGTGAATAAGCGTGATACAACTGTTGAGATGAAAGAAGTTATGGTGACAGCACGTAGCGAGATTAGGAAGTTGAAGGAGTCGGCTATGCCTATATCTGTTATAGGACAGCGTCAGTTACAAGGTACAGCGACAAATATTAATGACGTACTTGCGCGTACAGTTGGAGTTACCGTGCGAAATACAGGAGGTTTAGGTAGTGCCTCTCGCATTTCACTTCGTGGCTTAGAAGGTAAGCGTATGGGAATGTATGTGGATGAAGTCCCGATGTCGCAGTTGAGTAACTTTGTTGCCTTAAATGATATTCCTACGAATATGATAGAGCGCATTGAGGTTTATAAAGGTATTGTCCCTTATAAGTTTGGTGGCTCAGCCTTAGGAGGAGCAGTCAATGTAGTAACAAAGGAATATCCACCTGTTTATTTTGACTTCTCATACGAACTGGGTTCATTTAACACACATCAAGTATCAACGGTGTTTAAACGTACCAATCATAAAACTGGTCTACAATTTGGTATTGGTGGAGCCTTCTCGTTCTCAAAGAACAATTACAAGATGACCTTGGCAAATTTGGACAATAGAATTGTGGAAAGAGACCATGATAAGTTCAATAAAGTCATGGCTGGAATGTCTGTTAAGGCTACGAAATGGTGGTTTGATGAAGTGAAGTGGGAATTGATTTTCTTAAAGACACGTCAGGAAATACAAGGGATCGACCTCGATGTGCGTGAGGCTTATAACCATTCTGTCAGTGGATTGACGGCATTGACACTAAAGCGTAAGAATTTCTTTTTGGATGGTCTCGATTTTGATTTTGATATCGGGATATTTCATTGGCAGGTATGGTTTGAATGATAAGGCTTCAAATCGTTATGATTGGGACGGAAACAAGTTGCCTGCAGTCTCTCCATACGGAGGAGAGCAGAATAACTTCCCTTCAGATGGAAGAAACCGGTCGAACGAGTTGACGTCGAAGCTTAATTTGGGATATACCATAGATAAGCATCATGGCATCAATCTGAATGTTTATTTTGATAGGAACTCACTTCATCCGAATGACTCTTTAATGGATAAGGCTTTGGGATTTCAGTCAAATTTCCCAAGTAAGATGAAAACCTTAACAACGGGCTTGTCATATGATCTGACCCTCTTTGATGGTCGTTTCCAGAATGCTTTTACTTTAAAGAACTTTATTTTCTCATCTCATTCTCGTAGTATAGATGTTTATTCGGTACGTGCGCCAGAGCCTGTAAAGGTGTTTAAATCTTATTTTGGATTCAGTGATGCCTTTCGTTATAAGTTTACAGACGACTTGATGCTAAAGGGTTCTTTTAATTCAGAAGTGCGAATACCTACAAGTGAGGAGTTGATAGGTAATGGATATTCTATCCTCGCATCCCCAGCTTTGAAGCCTGAGCGTACATCTGGTGTCAATCTTGGTATGCTTTATCGTCACTTAAAACAAGATGGTGGACTTGTTGAGATAGAGTTGAATGGATTTTATAATCAGTTGAAAGACATGATAAGGTTCACGCCTGATATGATTCCTACGATGGCTCGCTATCGTAACTTTGGTAGTGTACGTACGAGAGGTATTGAACTTGATGTTAAGGGAGATGTCTGTCCAGTACTTTTATCTTTATGCGAATGGTACTTATCAAGACCTTCGTGACGTGAGAAAGCTAACTCCTGGTACTACTGTCGAGAATCCCTACCTATATGAAAGCGTATCCCAAACGTACCTTATCTATTAGCAAACTTTGGTGCAGAGTTCCATAAAGAAAACCTCTTTGGAGGAAAGGAACAGAACACACGTTTCCTCTTTGATGCTTCATACGTGCATACATATTTACTATGATTTTTGAAGTAAGTCGGTATCAAGATAAGAAGATTCCTTCTGCCTTTGACGATGGATGCTGCAATAGAACATAGTTTCAAGAATGACCAATGGGTTTCTAACATTTAAAGTAAAGAATCTTACTGGATCGCCATGTTGTATCAGAGTTTAATCGTCCTCTGCCAGGAAGATATATAGGAGTAAAAGGTTAGATATCTTCTGAAGTAAGAGGCAATAAGACTTTATTTTTGCAATATGAAAGAATAAAGTATGATTCATAAAGAAAGGGCATATTGTGTGTCTATAGAGATAATATTAATATTAAATAAAGAGAACAATGAAAAAGCTTTAAATCAATTTCTTTTCAGCCATTGTTGTGATGGCTATGTTTACCGCTTGTGGAAACAATGGTGACGACCCAACACCGGGTCCTAAACCTAAATCCTGGGTAATAAGGACTTCCATGGAGTTGTCTTCGCAACGGGAATTACCAATCCAGAGGGTAATAGTGGTAATGTATATTTGCAAGCATTACCAAGTTTCTTACCAGGAACATATGACAATAGCAATAGTATTCCTTGCGGTTTTGGTTCTACGCCAATTGTAACAGAGTCGGGCAATGTCTACTCATTCCCTGATTATATGGGTAACACGAAGGCGGAGATAAATCGCTATAGAATTCTGAACGATGGTACATGGAAGAGAGAAGGTGCATTATCTATTCCTGCTGGTGCTGCAGCATGTAACATCGTAGAAGCAAGTAGTGAGAAAGCATACGTCAGTTTACAAGGTATTGGTGTTGTGATGGTATTCAACCCAACAACTATGACAAAGATTGCAGATATTGACCTTAATAATCTGAAACAGTCAGATACGAGGGTTGCACCTGCTGCAATGATTATTCGTGATGGTAAACTCTTTGTTGGACTGAACCAAATGAATGCTCAATATGTGCCAACACGTAATAACATTGAACTGGCTATGATTGATGTGAAGACAGATAAAGTTGAGAAAAGCATATCGTTAATGAGTACCTTTGGGACTGTGCTTTGCTACTCGTCCCGATAGATCCTAGGGTTCCATCTTTTCATGGATGAGAACAAAGGATATTTACTATCAACTGTGTTGGCTCATTCGGTGTTTCATCCTGGACTCAATGGTGGTATCGCTACGCATAAAGAATGGTTCGACAGACATCGATCCCAGACTACTATATTCGGCTTGATAAAACAGAGGTTGCTGGTCTGACGACCAAGCATATAGACTATACTCGTCAACGATATGTCTATGCCGACAACGGAAAGGCTTTACTTTATATTTATGGAAACTCGTTCGGTCTTGATCCTGATGGACTGACAGAATCCATACCTCAGCCTTTACCATCTGTTCCAGTCGTTGTCGACCTGAAAGCAGAAGACGGTGACACTGTCATCAACGGGAATGGAAATTTCAACCCTCAAGGAATAGCCATCTGCTAAGCATAAAGAAACCTGATTGTCTTTCGGTAGTGCTAATAAGAAAGGCGACATGGATTTCTACACATACAATCCCTGACACGAAAGAAGTGGTAGGTCCAGTCGTACAGGTGAAAGGGTAACCCATGCTTTCTTCCATAGCTTTTGAGAAGTAATTTAGCTTTGTACAATAGAAAAGAGGATGTGTCAAAATTGATACATCCTCTTTTTATTTTGCTTTGTAAACATATAACTTGTTAACTTGTTAACTTGTCAACCTGTCAACTTGTTAACCCGTTAACTAACTTAGCTTTGTATAAAAAAAGAGGATGTGTACATGTTTGACATGCCCTCTTTTATATTTTTGCTTTGTAATCAGATAACTCGTCAACTCGTTAACTTGTCAACTATCTTACAAATTCACGTTGTCGTTCTTCCATTCAGCAACAGCTGGGATGATCTCGAGACCAATGATCTCATCACGCATCTTGCAGAGGTGCTCGTAAGAAGCCTGAAGAGATGCCATCTCCTCTGGAGTACCTGTTGGCTCAGTGTAGTGAACACCAGTAGCATCGATAGTTGTAGGCATAGCCATCATAACGTTCTTGAAGCCGAGCTTCTCGTCGTTAACGTAGCAACCTGCTGGCAAGGTGAACTTCTCACCGCCCATAGCAGCCTCAATCATCTTAACAGCATTGTAAGCTGGGCTCTGGAATGAGCTACGGCCACGAAGCTTGATGATGTTTGAACCACCCTGTACTGTGTGGTGCTTAATCTCTTCCCAACGCTCTGCAGAAAGACCCATCTCTGCCAATGGCTTGCCATCGATCTTAACCTTAGAAGCGAATACAGCCATCTGCTCACCGTGACCACCGTATGTGTGTGCACCAGTAACCTTATCCTGCTGTACGCCAAACTCGTGAGCCAATGCCTGCTGCAAACGAGTAGAGTCAAGTGCAGCGAGTGATGTGAGCTGATTAGCCTTCAAACCAGAGTGGATGAGAGCTGTCAATGCTGTAACGTCAGCTGGGTTGAAGATAACAACAACGTGCTTAACGTCTGGGCAGTACTTCTTGATGTTCTCACCGAAGTCAGCTGCAATCTTGCAGTTACCCTTCAACAAGTCCTCACGTGTCATACCTTCCTTACGAGGAGCACCACCAGAAGAGATGATGTACTTAGCACCAGTGAATGCCTCAGCAGGGTCAACGGTGTAAGAGAGGTTAGCACCTGGGAAAGCACACTGCTCCATCTCGTCAAATACACCATGAACGCCTGGCTCATAGATATCGTACAGACAGATGTTAGGAGTGAGACCGAGTGTGAGAACGGTCTGAACCATGTTAGAACCAATCATACCGCCAGCACCGACGATAACGAGTTTTTCGTTTGTTAAATAATTCATAATAGATATTTAATTAAAAGTTAAATTCTCTTTTATATCGATACGGCAAAGTTACGAAAAAAATGAGCATGTGAGAAAGATATTTTAGAATAAATGTGTTATTTATTATAAAAAGTAGAGGCTTTGCAAAGTCTGTCTATCAAATCGATTAATTCTTAGTCGGCTTGTCTTGGAAGTTCTGAATTTATTGTTTAACTTAGCAGCGTAAAACAAAGTTGCTTTTACAAAGGAAGGGAGGATTTGTATAAGTTACTTCGATAGTAAATGAGATTTCTTAAGATTGAACCTTAAAAACAACGATATGACATATACAATTAATGAGCGTGTTGGCAGATTACGCTCCTGGATGAAAGAGAATGGGTTTACTGCTTTTGTTTTCCCAAGTAGTGATCCCCATAATAGTGAATATGTAGCTGACCATTGGAAGAGCCGTGAGTGGATATCAGGCTTTAGTGGATCGGCAGGAACGGCAGTTGTCACTTTAGAGCATGCTGCGCTATGGACGGATTCACGTTATTTTTATTGCAGCTGAGAAGGAGTTGAACGGTACTGGCTTTCAGCTAATGAAGCTTCGTGTGGAGGGAACTCCGTCTGTGTCAGAATGGCTTGCAAGTGAACTGTCTACTTATGAAAAGGCCGTGGTTGGACTGGATGGGAATGTAAACTCTTTTGCAGAGGTTGCTGCGATGGAACAAGAGTTGGCGACAAAAGGGAACATTACTGTGCGAACAGATGCCGACCCTATGGCTGAACTTTGGACGGACAGACCTGCAATTCCTGATAATATGGTAAGTCTTCATCCGTTAGAGTATTCTGGAGAATCAACTTCGAGTAAGGTAAGTAGGGTTCGTAAGCATCTTTTAGATTGTGGTGCTGATGGATTATTGGTAACAGCTCTCGATGAGATTGCATGGGTGTTGAACTTGCGAGGGAGTGATGTGCACTGTAACCCTGTTTTTGTATCTTATCTATTGATTTCCCCCGAAAATATTACTTTATATATAAATAATGTAAAACTTCCCGATGATGTTAAAGCCTATTTGATGTCAGAACATATAGATATACAGGCTTATGAATCGGTTGTAGAGGGACTTCGTTTATATGCGGGTAAATCGCTGTTAGTAGATATGTCCTCTACAAACTATTCGTTGGCAACGGCAGTGCCTTTTGAGAAGGTGTGCTCGGGTGTTTCTCCAATTGCCAGTATGAAGGCTGTAAAGAACAAAGTGGAGCAGGATGGCTTCCGTGCTGCGATGTTGCGGGATGGTGTGGCTGTGGTTAAAATTCCTTGCGTGGCTAAAGTCTGCTGTTGAGGCTGGCGGACAGACGGAAATCTCACTTGATGATCGTTTAACGGCTCTACGTGCAGAACAGCCAAAGTTTAAGGGTATCTCTTTTGATACGATAGTAGGATATGAGGCGCATGGAGCTGTTGTACATTATGAAGCAACTCCAGAGACGGATATTCCTGTTCAGCCACATGGTTTGGTGCTCATTGATAGTGGAGCGCAATATTTAGATGGTACGACAGATATTACAAGAACTATTGCTTTGGGTGAATTGTCAGAAGAACAGCGTCGAGTTTATACTTTGGTGTTGAAGGGACATATTCAACTTGATAGGTGTCGTTTCCTGCAGGTGCGTGTGGATCACAGATTGATGCGCTTGCACGTGCACCGATGTGGCGTGAAGGGTATAATTATATGCATGGAACAGGGCATGGAGTAGGGAGTTATCTGAATGTGCATGAAGGCCCTCACCAGATACGAATGGAATGGCGTCCTGCTCCACTTCAAGCAGGAATGACAGTTACTAATGAGCCTGGTATTTATCTGGAAGGAAAATTTGGTGTGCGTATAGAAAACACATTGTTGATTGTTCCTGCTGAATCTACAGCCTTTGGTGATTTTCTTAAGTTTGAAACACTTACGCTCGCACCGATTGACACGGCTCCGATTGTGCTTGAAATGCTGAGTACTGAGGAACGTGAGTGGCTTAATAACTACCATTGTCGTGTTTATGAAAGTTTGTTTCCATATTTGGAAGGTAACGAGAAAGAATGGCTGAGAAAGGCAACTTTGCCAATCTAAACTTGGCGTAGTCTTGTTAAGAGTACGTAGTTTTGTTGTCATTGAAAATATGCTCAAAGGCTCTAAATAGCGTGCTTCAGAGCTCTTAATAACCTTATTTGTGTCCTCTTTAATCTATAAGGAAGTAGGAAAATTTCGCAAATGTTTGGAAGTTAGGAGAATAAAGTGTAACTTTGCAGGCGCAAAAGTGGTGTCATGCCCTTTTGCATATGTTTAATTAATAAATAATTTAAAACAAAAAGCATGATTATTGTACCAGTAAAGGACGGTGAGAACATCGAGCGCGCGCTCAAGAAGTTCAAGAGAAAGTTTGAGAAGACAGGTGTTGTTAAGGAGCTTCGTGCTCGTCAGCAGTTTGACAAACCATCTGTTAAGAAGCGCTTGAAGATGGAACGTGCCGTTTACGTACAGCATCTTCGCGACGCAGAAGAGTAAAATCTTCTTTAAAAATTTGGCGGTTTGGATTAATTTCCGTAAATTCGTTGCCATATAAATGATTTGACAATGTGCCGATGGTAGAAAAGTTCTTAGATTACATTAAGTTTGAAAGGAATTATTCCCCGATGACAGTAATCAACTATCGTAAGGACTTAACGGAGTTCGAACGATTCTACAAGGAACTTGAACCTCAGCTCTCTTGGGAGTCTATAGACTCTGATATTGTCAGAAATTGGATGGAGTACATGATGGATAGAGGTAATTCTGCTTCGTCTGTCAATAGAAGACTCAGTGCGCTGAGGTCTTTCTATAGATTTGCACTTCGTCGTAAACTTATTGAAAAAGACCCTGTTCATGGTCTTCAAGGTCCTAAAAAACAAAAGCCTCTTCCTCAATTCTTAAAGGAGTCGGAAATGGAAAGGCTGCTGGATTCTAAGATGTGGACAGATAGTTATAAGGACGTACTTGAACGTACTATAATTATAACATTCTACGTAACGGGCGTTCGTCTGTCAGAATTGATTGGTCTTGATGATAAAGATATTGACAATGTCACTTGTGAAATTAAAGTAACAGGTAAGAGGAATAAGCAACGAATTGTTCCCTTTGGTAAGGAACTTGCTGATGTGTTCGCTCAGTACCAAGAAGTACGCAACACGACAGTAAAAGGTGATTCCATAGCCTTTTTTCAAACAGAAAAAGGGCTAAAAGGATGACGACTGCACAGGTAAGAACTTTGGTTAAGAAGAATCTTTCAAAGGTGTCAACGTTGAAAAAACGTTCACCACACGTTCTTCGCCATACGTTTGCCACGGCAATGCTCAATCATGAAGCAGGACTGGAAAGTGTAAAGAAAGCTGCTTGGTCATGAGAGTCTGTCAACGACAGAGATTTATACTCATACAACTTTCGAGCAGTTGAAGAAAGTCTATAAAAATGCCCATCCAAGGGCTTAACCTTTAAAAACGGAGGTACCTATGGAAATTAAGATCCAGTCGATTCATTTCGACACAACCGAGAAGTTACAGGCCTTTATTACCAAGAAGGCTGAAAAATTAGAAAAGTCTTACGAAGACATTCAGAAAGTAGAGGTGCAATTGAAGGTAGAGAAACCTGCTACAGCATTAAATAAAACCACAAGTTTATCAGTAGTAGTTCCTGGTAATACCTTGTTTGTGGAGAAAACATGTGATACCTTTGAAGAAGGGATTGATCAGTGTTTAGATGCGATGAAGGTTCAGCTCACCAAGTTTAAGGAAAAACAAAGAAAGCATTAAAAAATCTCTGAAATATTTTGGAGATTAAAATAAAAAGTCTTACCTTTGCAGCCGTTTTACGACAAGTAGCCTTCGGCTGCAAAGTAATGCCTCTTTAGCTCAGTTGGCCAGAGCACGTGATTTGTAATCTCGGGGTCGTTGGTTCGAATCCGACAAGAGGCTCTCCTTGAAAGGGGGATACATTTGCTGACGGGTAGTTTCCAGAGTGGCCAAATGGGGCAGACTGTAAATCTGCTGCTTCTAGCTTCGGTGGTTCGAATCCATCACTACCCACTTCAGAAAATGTAATTTGCGGAAATAGCTCAGTTGATAGAGCACTAGCCTTCCAAGCTGGGGGTCGCGGGTTTGAGCCCCGTTTTCCGCTCTATGGTTTTGCTGTAATAGCTCAGTGGTAGAGCACTTCCTTGGTAAGGAAGAGGTCCTGAGTTCAACTCTCAGTTACAGCTCTGCTATTATTGTTGTTAATTTAGTGTAACTAAAAGCACAGATTATTCATTTAATATTAAATAAGAAAAAGCTATGGCTAAAGAAGAATTCGTGCGCACCAAACCGCATGTAAACATTGGTACTATCGGTCACGTTGACCACGGTAAGACCACTCTTACTGCAGCAATCTCAAAGGTTCTTCATGAGAAGGGCTTCGGTACAGAAGATGTTAAGTCTTTCGATCAGATTGATAATGCTCCTGAGGAGAAAGAGCGTGGTATTACCATTAACTCTGCACATATTGAGTACGAAACAGCTAACCGTCACTACGCACACGTAGACTGTCCTGGTCACGCCGACTATGTAAAGAACATGGTAACTGGTGCTGCTCAGATGGATGGTGCTATCTTGGTTGTAGCTGCTACTGATGGTCCTATGCCTCAGACTCGTGAGCACGTATTGCTCGCTCGTCAGGTAAACGTACCTCGCTTGGTTGTATTCTTGAACAAGTGTGATATGGTTGACGATGCTGAGATGCTTGACCTCGTTGAGATGGAGGTTCGTGAGATCCTCGAGCAGTACGGTTATGAGGAGGATACTCCTATCATTCGTGGTTCTGCACTCGGTGCTTTGAACGGTGTTGAGAAGTGGGTAGACTCTGTAATGGAGCTCATGGATACTGTTGACACTTGGATTGAAGAGCCAGAGCGTGAGATTGACAAGCCATTCTTGATGCCTGTTGAGGACGTATTCTCTATCACAGGTCGTGGTACTGTAGCTACTGGTCGTATCGAGACTGGTATCTGTAAGGTAGGTGATGAGGTTCAGTTGCTCGGTCTCGGTGAGGACAAGAAGTCTGTTATCACTGGTGTTGAGATGTTCCGTAAGAACCTTCCAACAGGTCAGGCTGGTGACAACGTAGGTCTCCTCCTCCGTGGTATCGATAAGGCTGAGGTTAAGCGTGGTATGGTTGTCGTACACCCAGGAGCTATCACTCCTCACGATCACTTCAAGGCATCTATCTATGTATTGAAGAAGGAAGAGGGTGGTCGTCATACTCCATTCGGTAACAAGTATCGTCCACAGTTCTACCTCCGTACAATGGACTGTACAGGTGAAATCCACCTCCCAGAGGGCGTTGAGATGGTTATGCCAGGTGACAACGTAGAGATTGAAGTTGTATTGATCTATAAGGTTGCTTTGAACGAGGGTCTTCGTTTCGCTATCCGTGAGGGTGGTCGTACAGTAGGTTCTGGTCAGATCACAGAGATCCTTCCAGACGTAAACTAATCAGTAATCTTATATTACAAGATATAGTTCCCGATTTTCTTGGGAATCGGGAACTAACTTACGGGTTTAGCTCAGTTGGTAGAGCACTGGTCTCCAAAACCAGGTGTCGAGGGTTCGAGCCCTTCAACCCGTGCAAAAAGAATAGATTTTATGTTTAATAAGATAGTTAATTATTGCAAGGCTTGCTACGACGAACTTGCGCATAAAACTACATGGCCATCACGCGCTCAACTTACACATAGTGCAATGGTAGTTATTTCTGCTTCCGTTATCATTGCATTGGTTGTGTTTGCAATGGACTCTGTGTTCCAACGCGTTATGGAATTTGTATATCCAAGATAATTCATTAGGAAATGGCAGATACAGAAAAGAAATGGTATGTTCTTCGTGCTGTCAGCGGAAAAGAGGCAAAGGTAAAAGAATATATCGATGCTCAATTACGTCTGAACGAAAAACTTGCTGAGCGTGTTTTTGAGGTTTTATTACCTATGGAAAAACACGCAACTGTGCGTAAAGATGGGAAGCGTGTTGTCAAGGAGAAATTAAGTCTCCCTGGTTATGTGCTTGTTCAGGCCAATATGACACCTGACGTAGCTTCTACGTTGCGTTTCATGCCTAATGTCTTAGGATTCCTCGGAGGTATGTCTGAACCATCACCTGTACGCCAAGCAGATATTAATCGTCTGTTGGGTAATGTGGAAGATACTGAACTCGAAGAGGTTCAGAATGTACCATATATGGTTGGTGAAACTGTTCAGGTTACTGATGGTCCTTTCAGTGGTTTCCATGGTATCATCGAAGAGGTGAATGCCGAGAAGCATAAGCTGAAAGTGATGGTGATGATTTTTGGTCGTCAGAATCCATTGGAGCTAAGTTTTATGCAAGTCGCAAAAGAAGAATAGTGTTGTTACGGATACTATTCTACTATAGTTTAATTTTTTAATATTAACAAAAGAAATGGCTAAAGAAGTAGCTGGATTAATCAAATTACAGATTAAAGGTGGCGCTGCAAATCCTTCCCCTCCAGTAGGCCCAGCATTGGGTTCTAAGGGTATTAATATCATGGGATTTTGTAAGGAGTTCAACGCCCGTACCCAGGACAAGGCTGGTAAAGTTCTTCCAGTCGTTATTACCTACTACAACGATAAGTCTTTCAGCTTTATCATCAAGACTCCTCCTGCAGCTGTACAGCTCATGGAAGCTGCTAAGGTGAAAGGTGGATCTGGAGAGCCAAACCGTAGAAAGGTTGGATCCGTAACTTGGGAGCAGGTAAAAGCTATCGCAGAAGACAAAATGCCAGATCTCAACTGTTTTACAGTAGAGAGTGCAATGAAGCTTATTGCTGGTACTGCTCGTAGTATGGGTATCACTGTAAAAGGGGACTTCCCTGGTAAATAATTTTAAACTTCAAAAGTAAAAATGAGTAAACTGACAAAAAATCAGAAATCAGTAGCTGAGAAGGTTGAAGCAGGGAAGGCATATTCATTGGCAGAAGCAGCACAGTTGGTAAAAGAAATTACCACTACTAAGTTTGATGCTTCTGTAGATGTTGATGTACGTCTCGGTGTTGACCCACGTAAAGCTAACCAGATGGTTCGTGGCGTTGTGTCACTCCCACATGGTACTGGTAAGGTTACACGTGTGCTTTGTCTCTGTACACCTGATCAGGAGGCTGCCGCTAAGGAAGCTGGTGCTGATTATGTTGGTCTTGACGAATACGTTGAAAAGATCAAGGGCGGATGGACTGATATTGATGTTATTATCACTATGCCATGTGCATGGGTGAGTCCAGGTCCTTTGGGTCGTGTACTCGGTCCTCGTGGCTAATGATGCCAAAGAGCGGTGCTGTGACTATGGATGTTGCTGAGCGGTAAGGTACGTTAAGCAGTGAATTGACTTTAAGGTTGATAAAGGCTGTTGTATTATTCAGTAAATGGTTAGTAACTGACTGCTGATTTGAGTTCATCTCACTATTCATCAAAACCTGCCCTTTAATTTTATATATCAAGGTATCTTCTGCTTTAATGGTTATTAAAGTTGATTACAAGATAACTCAGGTTTTGCTGTTAATAAAAATAAGTGTCAGTTAATATGACCAGCATATTTGGCTTCAGATACCCTTGGTTGCAGAGGTGTGGGTTTTCTCCAGACTTATTCCCATAAGTTGGCTCCTTGGGCAGCAGGATCTGTTGGTGTCCAGGAACAGGCAGCATCCTGGTAAGTATAATGTTTTGATGGGATTCTTGGGTGGCACATGAGGTCAGTTTTGTTCAGTCTCGTTTGAAGGCTAGGACTCGTAGACGTTGCTGAAGGAGGTGCTGGGCTGGGCTGAGACTTGCTATTCTGAGGTCACTGGTGCCAGGTGTTTCTGCTTTATTCGCCTGTTATTAAAAATAGGTTTCTTTTTCATTTGATAT
>BNJV01002617.1_pt1 | contig 12957 bp, 5 predicted proteins | sample 8540591 | NCBI WGS metagenome assembly BNJV01 (sample SAMD00202457, study PRJDB9452) | human saliva metagenome | host: Homo sapiens
CGTAGTGGCTGGGATATTTGCGACGTTGTCATTGATAGGTCATTTACAACCTGTTCAAGCGATAGATGGTGCTGGCGATAAAGCAGGCTTTAGTAATGTCGCTAGTGGTGTTAATTTTTGATAGTACTAAAGGTATAGCTATTGGCTTAAAGAATGGTGATAAAACAAGCGCAAATGGTAATGTAGCTACGGTTGCTATTGGAGCGCATAGTAATGCCTCTGGATCTTCATCTGTCGCTATAGGCGGTGCAGTTGTTGATGGTGCAGGTGCTATTGGTCTTGGTTGGTCTACAGCTAAGGGCAATAATGCAGTTGCTTTAGGTGGAACTGGTTTAACGAATGCAAATGGTAATAATGCTTTTGCGGCTAGTGGTGGTAATGCTAATGGTGAAAGCGCTACTGCTATTGGCTCTAGTGCAATTGCTAGTGGTCGTGGTGGCGTTGCTGTTGGCTGGAATTCACAAAGTGCAGTGAATGCTGTAGCTATAGGGTTTAATGCAAAAGCAAAATCGAATAATACAGTTGCTATTGGCGTTGAAGCAAATAGTGATAATAGTATTGGTGATAACTCTTCTAGTGTATCTATCGGTGTTAAAACTAGAGCTAGAGAAGTAGGCTCTATGGCAATGGGGGTTAGTGCAGATGCATCTGGTAAATACTCTATTGCGTTAGGTAGTGGGAATGTTTCTGGAGATTACACAGCTACAGCTAATTATCCTAAAGCCACTGGAGAAAAGGCTATTGCTATTGGTTATAATTCTAATAGTAGTAATACAGGAGCTACTGCCATCGGTGCAGGTGCAACTGCAAGTGGAACAGATTCCTTTGCAGGTGGTTCAGGCACAGCTGGTGGGAATTCATCTATTGCTATTGGTAAAGGTGCTAGCATAACTGCTCCGATTGCAGGAACTACTTTTGGTGGGCAAGACTCTATTGCTATGGGGACAGGAGCATCTGCGAAGCAGCATTCATCGGTTACAATAGGTGTTGGATCTACAAGTGATGGTGTTCGTAATATTACTATCGGTCCTAAAGCAAGTGCATCCGGCGTTGATTCCATCGCTATTGGTAATGGTGGTGTCGGTGGTGATAAAAATAATACTGTCACTGGCGGAACTGGTAACACCTATACTATTTATGTTAATGGTGTCAGTACAAATGTCTATTATGGTACTAAGAGTGTAGATGATGGATCTATTGCTTTTGGTAATCGTGCAAATGCAGCTAAAGGCGGTTTGGCTATTGGTACCGTATCTATTGCTGATGGTGGCATTGCAGTAGGGCAAAGTGTTTTGAGTAAAAATGGTGTTGCCATAGGTAGTGCTGTTTCAGCTACTGCTGCGAATGCAGTAGCAATGGGTAGTACCGCAGAAGCATCAAGTGTAGGTGCTGTTGCGATTGGTGGTTATAGTGCTACAGATAAGACGAAAGCACAAGGCAATAATGCCCTTGCTATAGGTGCAAATGCTGTTACGAATGGTAATGAGACTATTGCTATTGGTAAAAGTGCTAACGCAAGTAATGCAAATGCAGTTGCATTTGGTAAAAATGCTAACGCATCAATCGCTAATTCTGTAGCTATTGGTAGTGATTCTACTACTGATACAAATGCAACAAGACAGGCGAATACAACAATTAATGGTATTACATATAATTTTGCTGGTGCCACTTCTGATACAGGCATGCAGGTTTCTGTTGGTGCAGTAGGTAAGGAACGTCAAATCAAGAATGTAGCGGCTGGTGAAGTGTCTGCTACAAGTACTGATGCCATTAATGGGTCTCAACTATTTGCAGTGGCTAGTCAAATTAAACCACAACTTAAATATGTATCTATAAAATCTGATACTGAATTAGATAATGCTAATAATGATGGGGCTACTGCCGACAAGGCGATTGCCATTGGCCCAATAGCGAAAGCAAGTAGTAAAAGTGCAGTCGCTATTGGTAATACGTCGACCGCATCTAGTGAAACGCTATTGCTATAGGGAATAATAGCAACTCTAGTGGTGTTGATTCCGTTGCTATTGGCCCTAGTTCAGTATCTAACAATGTTGGATCTGTAGCCGTTGGTAAAGATGCTAAGGCTAATGGTTCTTTTACCGTTGCTCTTGGTGGAGGTAATTGGCAAAGCAAGGGTGCTCAGGCTAATGGTGTGGGTACTATAGCTTTAGGGACTTATACAAGGACTAAAGAGAATACAAACTATCAAACCGCTGTAGGTTTTGAATCTAAGACTGATGCTGAAAGCGCGACAGCCATTGGGTATAAAGCAGTTGCTTCTGGTAAAGACAGCGTAGCATTAGGAACGGGCGCTTCTACAACAGGACAAGACGCACTTACATTTGGTCGTAATTCACAGGCTAATGGCGACTCGAGCTTAGCTATGGGCCTTGGCGCACAGGCTAATAGCAATAATGCTATTGCTTTAGGTTATCAAGCTAATAGTAGCTCGACCAATAGTACGAATGGTGTCTATATTGGTTATGTAGCTGGTAAGGAAACAAATGGTGTTGGCAATATAGGTATTGGTTCTAATACAGGCAATAAAATTATTGGTGATAACAATGTGAGTATTGGTACTGGTGCTGGTAGCGTTACATCTACTAATGTATATGCATCAGAATCTATTATGCTAGGGACGCAAGCACGTGCTATTAATAGTACTTCTACTAGTCCGATAAATAATGTAATCGCTATTGGTAAGGGTTCATCAGGTGGAGCTAATTCAACCATTGCTATTGGCCAGAATGCATCTTCAACAAATCAGAACTCCATAGCCATCGGTACTAATGCAAGTGCGCCTGCTTATAATGGTGTAGCAATAGGTTCATTTTCTGTAGCTAATACTGAAGGTGGCACCGTAGAGGGATATAATGCGAATGCAAGTCGTACAGATAAATATGCAGGTTTAACAGGTGCTGTCTTAAAGGTAATATAGGCGCTGTATCCATTGGTAGTGGTGGTACGATGACTCGTCAAATTAAAAACCTTGCAGCTGGTACTGCTGATACAGATGCTGTTAACGTTGCTCAATTGAAGAGCGTTAACTTGGCTTTCAAAGGTAATACTGGTACAGGTGATGTTAATTTAGCGGCAAATCCTTTAACTATTAAAGGAAATGATAGTTATATTACAACAAATGCAAGTGGCAATACAATCACTATATCTGCAAATCAAAAAGATATTCATGTTATTAGTGGTACAGCCAATGCTGACACAGGTGTGGCCAATGCAAAAAATGTAGCGACGGCTATTAATGATGCTATTTCACAAAATAAATATAAATGGTACCTAACAGCAGATAATGATACGGCTGGTAGTAGATCGACGATTGATAAGGAAGGTACTGTAAAATTTAGTGGTGATCCTAATATTACAGTAGCGAGAAGTGGTAATACCATTACTTCTAGCTTAAATAAGATAATTACAGTAGATACAGTGAAAGCTAGTAAATCCGTAATTGCTGGTTCTGGTAATGATCAAATTACTCTTGACGGCACTAGTGGCACTGTCAAGGGCAAAACATTTAGTGGACAATCCTTTGTAGCGGGAAATAATGTGTTGAGTAACACAACACTTCAAATTGGCTCTGCTACGAATGGTGATAATAATGTAACCATTTCTAGAGATGGATTTTCTTCAAAAGCTGGTACTAAAACTGCTAAGTTTGGTGCTACTGGTATAGATGCAGGTGGGCAAGTAATTACGAATGTTACTAGTGGCGGTAATGTAGGTACTAATGCTGCGAATATTACAGATGTAAAGAATTATGTCGGTAAAGTGGCATTAAATATACAATCAAATTCTAAAACAGGCACTATTAATCTTGAACAAGGGGCTCTTGGAGTAACTGGTGCTAATGGTATTAGAACTGATTTGGGTGGCACGGGTAATAGTAACCTTATTATCGGTTTAGATAAGAACACTGTTAATGCGACGACAAACGGCATAGGTTTATCCAGTGATTCTGGAACTATGCTTAGAAAGTTCCTTAAGGATGGTAATGCAGATTTCAAAATCAGTGGTGATGGTGGTCTTGTTACTACTAGTGGTACAACTACTGGCGTGCAAGTGTCTGTAGACAAATCCAAAGTAAAAGACTTGGCTGTAGAAGCGGTAACCGTAAGTAAAGCTAATACCGTAGACAATCCGATTACTGTAACGTCAACTGCAGGTACTAACTCTAAAGAGTATGCTGTTGGCATTGATACAAGTAAATTGGCCGCTAAGACAGAGGTAACATATCGGGCCAATAACGCAGCTGATGCTAATGCAAAGAAGGTTTCTTTATCTAAAGGTCTTAATTTCGTAGACGGTGACTCCACCGTTGCTACTGTTGATAACGATGGTAAAGTATCCTTTGATCTTAATACAGCTACTAAGAACCAAATCAATACTAATACTACCGATATTGCTGCCAATAAAGGTAAAATTGCAACTAATACAACGAATATTGCGGCAAATACAACAGCGATTGCTAGAAATATTTCTCTTGGTGCTGATACTGGCACGGCATCTAGACAATCCTTGAGCACTGCTGATGTGGCATTTAATGTGAAAGGCTCTACAGGCGACTTTGTATCTACTAATATGAATGGTAACACTGTAGAAATTTCTACAACTCGTGCTACCATCAATAGCGATGCAAATACAGGTGCTGCATCCGTAACCGGTAATGATGGCCTTGCAACAGCTAAAAATGTTGCCGATGCAATTAACAAGGCAGCTGATGCGGCTAAAGCTGGTTCAGCTTGGAACGTATCCACAAATGGTGATACTAGTACAAAGGTATCTGGTGGAGACACGGTAGACTTCACTGGCGATAATAATATTACAGTTGATCGTAATAATAAAACTATTTCTACTAGCCTAAATAAAAATCTTACAGATATGAACTCTATATCTCTTGGTAATCCAAGAGGGGAAACAATTTTCCTAAATGGTAGAGATGGTAGTATTAAAGCTGGTAAAGCTGAATTTAAAGATAATGTTGGTGCTGGTTCGACTATTACTAGCGATCAGTTAAGCTTTACAAACGGAGCAACTGGTGCTAATGAAGCCACAACTACTATTGCTTTAGACACGGTATCTATTCAATCAGGACCTAATAACAGTGCTCTTACATCTAAATATCTCATGTTTAGTGATGAGGATGGCAATAATGCTGAAGGCAGTGCCAAAGGTATGGGCTTCCAAAATGCCGCTGGTAAAACGGTTCAGTTTAGTCTTGATGAAATCAAGGCTGGTGGCAACAAGATTCAAGAGGTAGCAGAAGGTACAGCTGATACAGACGCGGTAAATGTAAAACAGTTGAAAGACACTGTGGCAAGTCAAACGTTAACATACCGTGCTAATACTGCAGCTGATGCAGATGCTAAATCTGTTAAATTATCTAAAGGCTTAGACTTTGTAGATGGGACATCCACTGTTGCTACTGTTGATAATGATGGAAAGTATCCTTTGATTTAAATACAGCTACTAAGACTAAGATTGATGATTCTGCCACAGCTGTTGCAAGAAAGATTTCTCTTGGTGCAGATAGCGGTACAGTATCTAGTCAATCCTTAAAAGATGGAGATGTAGCTTTCAATGTAAAAGGTGCTACTGGTGACTTCGTATCTACGAAGATGAATGGTAACACTGTAGAAATTTCTACAACTCGTGCTACCATCAATAGCGATGCAAATACAGGTGCTGCATCCGTAACCGGTAATGATGGCCTTGCAACAGCTAAAAATGTTGCCGATGCAATTAATAAGGCGGCTGATGCGGCTAAAGCTGGTGCAGCGTGGAACCTTACAACGAACTCTAGTACAACAGATAAAACATCTGTACAAGGTGGGGACACAGTAGATTTTATCAATGGCGATAATATCTTGATTACCCAAGATGGTACAGATAAAAAGAAAATTACTGTAGCTACTAGGAAGGATCTTACTGTAGATTCTGTTACAGCAGGTAATACAGTTATTAATACATCTGGTTTAACAAATGGTACAACTGCTATTACTGGTTCAGGTATTACAACTGATAAGGTGACTGTAGGCGGTATCTCTATCGATAAAACTGATGGCATTAACGCTGGTGGCAAAACGATTGCTAATGTTGCTAGCGGTGGTACAACAGATACGAATGCGGCAAACATTGGTGATGTTAAGCAAGCCGTTGCTAATTTATCTCAAAACTTAAATATTACAGATGGTACTAATAATGGTACTGTTGATCTTAAAAACCAAAAACTTAATATAGCTGGTGCAAACGGTGTCACTGCAACTGTAAATAATCAAACCATTACAGTTGGTTTAGATACTGATACTGTTAATGCTACAACTAAAGGTATTGGCCTCACTGCTGACACTGGTGCTACAGGTAATAAATACCTTAAAGATGGTGATGTATCCTTTGCTGTGACTGGTGATGGCAATCTTGTGAGCACGTCTGCTACTACAGCTGGTGTGAAAGTTGCTGTTGATGCAGCTAAGGTAAAAGATTTAGCTATAGATGCTGTTACAGTAAGTAAAGCTGCTCAAGCAGATAATCCTATTACAGTAACGCCAACAGTGGGTACTAACTCTAAAGATTATGCTATCGGTATTGATACTACGAAGCTTGCAGGTAAAACAGATTTAACATACCGTGCAAATAATGATACTGATGCTAATGCTAAAAAGTATCTTTAGCTAAAGGCCTTAACTTTGTAAATGGTACATTGGCTACTGCATCTATCGATAACGATGGGGCAGTGAAATACGATGTAAATACAGCTACTATCACTGCTGGTACAGATGGTACTGTAACAGGTCCAACTACAGATGGCGTAGCGACAGCACAAAACGTAGCTGATGCGATTAACGCAGCTAAAAAAGCATCTAAAACAGAAATCACTGCTAATACTGGTGAAGCTGCGAATGCTACAACAGGTAATGTAACCCTTACATCTACTACTGCTGCCGATGGTCATACTATTTATGATGTAAAACTCAATGACAAGGTGACCCTTGGTACAGCTACTAATGCAGTAACAATTGACGGTACAACAGGTAAAGTGACTGCTAAGAATGCAGGGATTGGTGGCGTAACTGTTGATGGAGATAACAAGCATGTAACTGGTTTATCCAATACCACCTGGAATGGTACGGCTACAACTGGTCGTGCCGCTACTGAAGATCAGTTGAAAGCTGTAGCCGATACAGCTAAAGCGACAACTGATGCAGTTAACTTAAAATTCTCTGGAGATACTAATACAGCTGCTGGTGTAGTAAATCTTAAAGATGATACATTCAACATCGTTGGCGATGGTAAATATGTAACTACCGACGCAAACGGTAAAGATTTAACTGTAAAAGTATCTGAAGCAGAGGTAAAAAAATCTGCTGTGGCGGCTGTAACAGTAAGCACCGATACAACGGATGCCAATAATCCAATTTCTGTAACACCGACAACGAGTGCAGATGGTACCACTAAGGATTATAAAGTAACCATTGATGGTACTAAGATTGCGAATAAGACTAACTTGTCCTACAAAGCAAATGATGGTACAGCAAAACAAGTTTCCTTAGCAGATGGCTTGAACTTCAAGAATGGTACATTAACAACAGCATCTATCGATGATAATGGCGTTGTGAAATACGATGTAAATACAGCAGCAATCACTACTGGTGCAGATGGTACAATCACAGGTCCAACTACAGACGGTGTAGCAACAGCTAAAAACGTAGCTGACGCTATCAATGCAGCTAAAAAAGCGTCTAAAACGGAAGTCACTGCTAACACAGGTGAAGCAGCTAATGCTACAACAGGTAATGTGTCATTAACATCTACTACGGCAGCTGATGGTCATACTATCTATGATGTGAAGCTCAATGATAAGGTGACACTTGGTACTGGTGCTAATGCTGTAACGATCGATGGTACAACGGGTGCTATTACAGGTAAAACGGCTACTATTGGTGGCGTTACTGTTAACGGTACGTCTAATACTATTGGCGGCTTATCTAATACAACTTGGAATGGCACAGCTACTACTGGCCGAGCTGCAACAGAAGACCAATTGAAAGCTGTTGCAGATGCTGCGGGTAGCCAAACTTGGGAAATCACAGCCGATAAAAAAGCTAGCACATCTGGTGCTCAAACGGGTACAAAAGAAAATGCTAAGGTAGGTAAGGATGATACAGTCTCCTTAATTGCTGGTGAGAACTTAACCGTAGATCAAGCAAGTAAAAACTTCACATACTCCTTGAATAAAGACCTTGTGAAGATGAACTCTGCAACCTTTGAAGCAACAGGCGGTAAAACAACTGTGATTAAAGGTGATAGCATTGTTCAAACTGATGGTGCTAACGTAAATACAACTAATGCTACATCCAATACAATTACTGATGGTACAAATACAAGTACAATTACTGCTGGTAAGGCACAAATTGGTACTGTTGGTATCGATGGGGTAGCCAGCAAGATTACTACTGGTGGCACAAATGCTGTAGTAGTTAATGGTGCAGATGGCACTGTTAAAACGGGTACTGTAACAGTAACTGGTGGTACTACAAACGATATTACTGGTTTGTCTAACACGACTTTATCTGCAACTGACTTTGCAACTAAGGGCCGTGCAGCTACAGAAGAGCAATTGAAAGCTGCCACTGGTGCTACTACATTGAAGGTCACAGGTGATGTAGCGACTAATACTGGATCCATAAATCTTAGAGATGATACATTCGGTATTAAAGGCGATGGTAAATATATTTCTACTGACGTAAACGGTAAAAATGTAAATCTTACCATATCTGAAGCAGAGGTTAAAAAATCTGCTGTAGCTGCTGTAACAGTCAGCACAGATACAACAGATGCTAATAATCCATTGACCGTAACACCTACAACTAGTGCAGATGGTACCACTAATGATTACAAGGTAACTATCGATGGTACTAAGATTGCAAATAAGACAAACTTGTCTTACAAAGCAAACGATGGTACTGCTAAACAAATTTCCTTAGCCGATGGCTTGAACTTCAAGCATGGTACATTAACAACGGCATCTATCGATGATAATGGCGTTGTGAAATATGATGTAAATACAGCATCTATCACTGCTGGTACAGATGGTACAATTACAGCTCCAACAACAGATGGTGTAGCAACTGCTAAAAACGTAGCTGATGCTATCAATGCTGCTAAAAAAGCTTCTAAAACAGAAGTGACTGCTAATACAGGTGAAGCGGCTAATGCTACAACAGGTAATGTAACGCTTACATCTACTACGGCAGCTGATGGTCATACTATTTATGACGTAAAACTCAATGATAAGGTGACACTTGGTACTGGTACTAATGCTGTAACAATTGATGGTACAACAGGTGCTATTACCGGTAAGACTGCTAATATCGGTAGTGTTACTGTTAATGGTACGGCTAATACTATTGGCGGCTTATCTAATACAACTTGGAATGGCACAGCTACAACTGGCCGAGCAGCGACGGAAGACCAATTGAAAGCCGTGTCTGATACAGCTAAAACAACTACTGATGCTGTTAACTTGAAATTCTCTGGTGATACAAACACATCCCCTGGTGTAGTAAATCTTAAGGATGATACATTGGGAATTATAGGCGATGGTAAGTATGTATCTACTGATGCAAATGGCAAGAATTTGACTGTGAAAGTCTCTGAAGCAGAGGTTAAAAAATCTGCTGTAGCTGCTGTAACAGTAAGCACAGATACAACAGATGCTAATAATCCATTGACTGTAACACCTACAACTAGTGCAGATGGTACAACTAAGGATTACAAGGTAACTATCGATGGTACTAAGATTGCGAATAAGACTAACTTGTCTTACAAAGCAAATGATGGTACAGCAAAACAAGTTTCCTTAGCTGATGGCTTAAACTTCAAGAATGGTACGTTAACAACTGCATCTATCGATGATAATGGCGTTGTGAAATATGATGTAAATACAGCATCTATCGCTGTAGGTACAGATGGCACTATTACAGGTCCAACTACAGACGGTGTAGCAACAGCTCAAAACGTAACCGATGCTATCAATGCGGCTAAAAAGGCTTCTAAAACTGAAATCACTGCTAATACAGGTGAGGCTGCTAATGCTACAACAGGTAATGTAACGCTTACATCTACCACAGCAGCTGATGGTCATACTATTTATGATGTGAAACTCAACGATAAGGTGACACTTGGCACGGGTGCTAATGCTGTAACTGTTGACGGTACAACTGGTAAAGTTACGATTGGTTCTTCCATTGTGGATGGTGTAAATAATACTTTCACTACTGGCGGTGTAAGCCCTGTAACATTAAATGGTGCTACAGGTACGATTACAGGTAAGACTGCTAATATCGGTGGTGTTACTGTTAATGGTACGGCTAATATTATTGGCGGTTTATCTAATACAACATGGAATGGCACAGCTACTACTGGTCGTGCTGCTACGGAAGACCAATTGAAAGCTGTTGCAGATGCTGCGGGTAGCCAAACTTGGGAAATTACAGCCGATAAGAAAACTGGTACATCTGGTGCTCAAACGGGTACAAAAGAAAATGCTAAGGTTGGTAAGGACGATAAGGTGTCCTTAATTGCCGGTGAAAACCTAACTGTAGACCAAGCAGGTAAAAACTTTACATATTCTTTGAATACTGACCTTGTGAAGATGAACTCTGCTACATTCCTTGGCACAGGTGCGAATACAACTGTTATTACTGGTGATTCCATTACGCAAACTGCAGGTACACAAACAAATACATCTACTGCCGATGGCAACACTGTTGCGGATGGTACTAAGTCCACAAAAACTACAGCAGATGGACAAGTTATCAAAGATGGTGCTAAGTCTAACAAATCTACTGTAGATAACAATGTAATTGATGATGGTAATGGTAATGTAAATACATCCAATGCTACATCAAATACGATTACAGATGGTACAAATACTACAGCAACAACATCTAGTTCTGTAACTGTTAAAGATAATGCTGGCAACAGTACAGTTATTACAAAAGACAACGTTACAACTGGTGTAGGTGCTAACAAAATTACCCTTGATGGTACTGCTGGAAAGGCTACGATTGGTTCTTCCATTGTGGATGGTGTAAACAATACATTCACAACAGGTGGTGCTAATGCAGTAACTATGAATGGTGCAGCAGGTACAGTTAAGACTGGTACTGTAACAGTAACTGGTGGTACAACAAACGATATCACTGGTTTGTCCAACACAACGGTAAATTCTGCAGACTTTGCAACAAAAGGTCGTGCTGCAACAGAAGAACAATTGAAAGCTGCAACTGGGGCTACCACATTGAAGTTCACAGGTGATGTAGCAACCAATACTGGATCTGTGAATCTTAAGGATGATATATTCGGTATTAAAGGCGATGGTAAATACATCTCTACTGACGTAAACGGTAAGAATGTAAACCTTACAGTATCTGAAGCAGAGGTTAAAAATCTGCTGTAGCTGCTGTAACAGTCAGCACAGATACAATAGATGCTAATAATCCATTGACCGTAACACCTACAACTAGTGCAGATGGTACAACTAAGGATTACAAGGTAACTATTGATGGTACTAAGATTGCGAATAAGACGAACTTATCCTACAAAGCAAATAACGGTACTGCAAAACAAGTATCTTTAGCAGATGGTTTAGATTTCACAAATGGTACTTTGATGACTGCATCTATCGATGATAAAGGCGTTGTGAAATATGATGTAAACACAGCATCTATCACTGCTGGTACAGATGGCACAATTACAGGCCCAACTACAGATGGTGTAGCGACGGCTAAAAACGTAGCTGATGCTATCAATGCAGCTAAAAAAGCGTCTAAAACTGAAATCACTGCTAACACAGGTGAAGCCGCTAATGCAACGACAGGTAATGTGTCATTAACATCTACCACAGCTGCAGATGGTCATACTATTTATGACGTAAAACTCAATGATAAGGTGACACTTGGTACTGGTGCTAATGCTGTAACAATTGATGGTACAGCAGGTAAAGCTACGATTGGTTCCTCTATCGTTGATGGTGTAAACAATACATTCACAACAGGTGGTGCAAGCCCTGTAACATTAAATGGTGCTACAGGTACAATCACTGGTAAGACTGCGAATATTGGCGGTGTTACTGTAGATGGTACAAATAACCATGTAATGGGCCTTGCAAATAAAGACTGGACTCCAGGTGTGACACAAGCGGTATCTGGCCGTGCCGCTACAGAAGATCAATTGCAAAAGGTATCTGACGCAGTTGGTGCTGGTTGGAAAGTAAACACCGGTAAGATCACTGGTTCTACTGGTGAATCTAATGGTGCTGAATCTACTAAGGTAGCAAGTGGTGAAGAAGTACAATTCCAAGCAGGTAATAACTTAATCGTTGACCAAAATGGTAAAACGGTAGCATACTCCTTGAATAAGGCTCTTAAAGATTTGGAATCTGCTACGTTCAATGGTACAGGTACTAACAAAACTGTTATTACTGGTGATTCCATTACACAAACTGCTGGTACACAAACAAATACATCTACTGCCGGTGGCAACACTATAGCGGATGGTACTAAGTCCACAAAAACTACAGCAGATGGTCAAGTGATTAAAGACGGTACTAAGACAAATACTTCTACTGTTGACGAAAATACAATTATAGATGGTACTAAGTCTAATAAATCTACTGTGGATGGTAACACTATTACAGATGGCACAAATACTACAGCAACAACATCTAGCTCTGTAACGGTTAAAGATAATGCTGGTAACAGTACAATTATCACAAAAGATAACATTACAACGGGTGTTGGTGGTAACAAAATCACTCTTGATGGTACAGCAGGTAAAGCGACTATTGGTTCTTCCATTGTGGATGGTGTAAACAACACATTCACTACAGGCGGTACTAATGCAGTTGCGTTAGATGGGGGTGCAGGTACAGTTAAGACTGGTACT
>BNJV01000496.1_pt1 | contig 12941 bp, 20 predicted proteins | sample 8540591 | NCBI WGS metagenome assembly BNJV01 (sample SAMD00202457, study PRJDB9452) | human saliva metagenome | host: Homo sapiens
AGTGAAATAATCAACTAGCTTTGTCCACCTGCCCTTTGTGTAACTCACAAGCTAATGTGGCAGCACATTGTACGATATTTTTCTTCCCTTGTTGACTAACATAGCTAAAATTTAAGTTATATGTAATAGAAACTCTTTACTATCTACTATTCACAATGCAAAGGTACATCTTTTTATGAACATACCAATCTTATTGAGCATTTCTTTAAGATTTCATCTTTTATCTATAAGCCTTTTAACATCATCTATAATTTAACGTGAGTTCGACGAATTCACGTTAATTAAGTTCATATCAAGCATTATATTGGTTTGTATAACACGACACTGGCAGACTCTCTGCGAGTGCCAGCCAGTGTGCAGTTAATACCTAAATAATCGTATTTTTCTTGGAACAAATATTTAAATGGTGAGTACACTCTACTCCAACACTCGGTTAAAGAATAGTCGGCGTTCTTTAACCACAATGATAACAGACACGATAAACAGTAATACCGTCTGTATGCACTTGCTATCAGGGTGAGTTGCAAATATTTCATTGAAATAACCTGCCGTAATGTGAAAGATAATAGCAACAAGGATATTTCGGTTGGTTTTATAATAAAGCCAATTCATCAAAAAGACAAAAGGGAAGATACTAACGATGAAGTTCAGACTATAAAGCCAGCCCTCACTCACTACGTTTGCGTGATAATAACCCTTAATACCTGCAAGAGGGAAATGCCATATAGCCCAATAAGCTGCAAACAGCATAGATGTTTTGAAGAGACTCATTCGAGAACGGAGGCAGTCTGTACCATAGCCATGCCACGCAAGCTCCTCAAGTATAGGTGCAAGAATAAGGAGGAACCATACAGGAAAGACACCCGAAGTGAAGGTGTAATGACCTGTAATAATGAATTGTGATGGACTGTAGCCGAACAACAGAGATATTGCCATAGCACACAAGATGCTTGCAGGCATCAGTAGGCAGGCAGTGAGATAATATTGCCACTTATCGGAAGACAAGTTTAGGAATCTCCCAAGAAAGTCTTTCCGCAGTTCCTGACGCTGAAAAACCAAAATAATAGTCAGAAACATTGGGAAGAAAAGTCCTACCAATCCCAACAATGGCGCTACCCATGTGCTTTCCGAATAAACTACATGATGACTTACATAACTGGCAGCAAACCAGAATATCCATGGGATAAGGGTTGCCAAGAGATAGAAAAGTACCGTATGGCGATACTTGATGACGATATTTTCTTTCATATTGCTTTGATGCTATCAATAATCACAGATTACGTAAATAACAAGACGTACATGAACAGTAATAACCAATGTATTACAAAATCGTCACAAATGTACTTCCTACATCGCAAAGAGCCAAAATGAAACACTTAAAATACTGTATATCTGATATATTTTTGATTTAGATTATCCCATATTGAGTAAAGATATGATACAGACAATAGACTTTTCAGTTAAACAGTTGATTACAGAAATAGCTATCACGAACAGTAAAACTGTGCATCCATTGCCACTATAGATTCAAAGCTATATAACGTTCCTTCGTACTTATTCCGAGTATCGTGTTGGTTGTATAATGCAAGCACTGGCTGGCTTTCTCACAGTGAGTGCCAGCACAGTGTGCGTAGTCGAATTGATAGTTTCCTTCAATGGTCATAGCCTAATATATATATATTAAATGATTGAAAAGCCCTACAAAAGTATGTTCTTTTTAGGATAAGTTGGAAATATCTCTCTATTACATGCAATATATATACGGTTTCTATAATCTTTTTCGTTACCCTGAATGTTCATGGTCTTCATTATCTTTTTACGTACTTCTCTTTCTAATGAGATGTACTCAATATCAAGCATTCTTTCTTCAAGTCCCTCTTTTATAATCAAAAAAACACTATGACACTATTAGAGGTCCTTCTAAATTTATCTCCGATCCAATCCCACCAAAAATTGATCTGTAGGTCCCAAAGATGTACCATAAATATAAAAAGACATTGGCATGTTGAATTAAAGAAATACATTCTTGACTAAGAAATGCACCAAATTCAAGATTTGCTTTAGGCTTTATAATTAAATCTTGAATACTTTCATCGTACTGAAAATCTATATTTGCAATTTGCGATATATCATTTACTCCAAATAATATATTAGAATTATTTAACGACCCATGTATATGCTTTTATACTCTTAATTGTAAAGGGGTTGGTAACAAAAGGATCATTATTTTTGTTATACTTCTCTCCTAAAAGAGACTCTATAGTTTTTGTATAATTAAAACTGATTATGTCAGCTTTAACTTCGTCTTTAGAAATAAATACATTAAAATTTAATTTCTCAGAATCAAGATGTAAATAATATTCTGGATATTGTAAGTCCTTCCAAAACTTATCTCGATCATTATCGGAAAAACAAAGGAATATTTTTTTCAACCTTAATAAGATATTTTCTTAGCTCTATATTAATATCTCTATAGAAAGCTTTAAAAAGCTGCTTATTAGAGAATTCATTTGTAAAATAAGCCTAACGCTATTTCTAAATCTTTCCAATGCTCCCCCTTTCTCTTCTTTCACTTTTGACAGGAACATTTCTTTGATGGAAATAATACTATCATTAGGTGCCTTTTATGTTCTGATAGTATTTCAAGAAATCAGGATAACTCGTGGGCATACCCATTCTGATATCAAATCCATTCCCAAATATGTAGACACAATTCGTCATAGTAATATATTTAGATTAGAAAATCGCAGCAACCCATTGCTGGATTACTGCGATTATATTAGTTGTTATTTTTACTTCACTTCCTCAAATATATTCTATATTGATTATCAACAACTTACATTTTCGTGGTACAAAAATGTCTCCTCAATTTGAGTAGTATTGATTAGAAAACATCTTGAATGTTATCACTATTCTCACGCTATACCTCCCAAATAAGTTTTATTAAGTTATAAAGTAATAGACTTCTTTCATAATGCCTCCTTATCAAATTTATTGAAAGGCTTAAACTCTGCTGAAATTCTTTCTTTTAAGGAACAATTAAAGTTAGCAAAGTCTTTATTTGCATGATAAAAGTCAACACACAAAAGAATGTCCCCATATTAAACCACTACTATAAGTTTTTAAAGCTTATCGCTATACTCTTCATTGCCAGAACTAATATTATCCGCACCTTTAAGCAGTAATAGTCCGCCTAAAAAGATTCCGTTTATCTTCAAACTCTTCTTCATTCTCAAAAATATTTCTTATTAGTTTCATTATGCGATAAGATATGTTCAATGTGATAACCTGTTTTGTAACCTGTTTTCGTAGATATATACTCCACATCGTTTTGCATAGATTGATTTGTGTGCTCACAAATATACTCTTTTCTATTCGTGCAAAAAGATACCTTAAAGAACGAGTATTCATATTACTATAATTCTTCTTGATGAAATTCTGATAATCTAATACAGAAGTTGGAGTGGTATTCCTCTTATCACGAATTGCATCCATGATTAACTTATCAAATATGCTACGATATTCAGATATATTCTTTTCTTTCAATAATTTGTTAAGTTCATAACACAAATTTTTGAAACTTATTACTATCATAGATATCATTTAAGATTAAAAAGCATCCATAACCTATCTATCTCTTTAGCAATAGTATCTATCTTTTCATCTTCAACCGGATCATCTATACTGCAAGCAGCCATTATAATCTGATATTGTCCTGATAGATAATTAATTACATTATCATACCTCAGGAACTGATTTTTGATTAGCTCGTATTTTTGGCATATAGTTTAGAATAATACTTAAAATCCGTATCTATAAAATTCTTAATATTAGCAATATGCTTTTTATCAGTCTTTCTGAATTGTAAGGAATCTGCAATATCATTATAATCAAAGATGTATCTATGATACGCTTGGTTCAATGCTGTTTCTAACTTGGCATTTTCCTTTAAAAACAAATCTAGACTTTATGAAGTCTATGAAAAAGCATCTTGTATCCCATTCAGACATGATATAGCATTATCCCATTTTTTCAGAATAAGCTTCAGTATCATTTTTACCTAATGCCCCTATCATTTTTTCCTTTAAGAATCTCAAAAGGTTTAAGAGATTCACCCCTGTCATTAATAACTTCAAAGACCATAGGTGTATCATCTTTTTCAATAGACAATTCTACCATGACTAATCTCTCGAGAAAATAAAAGGTAAACGCCTTTATTTCTTCTGAAGGCAGATTCTTGTCATCTATAAACTTACTGATGTCATTGTATCTTGAAACAAGATTTTCTTCTGTTTTTATTTTTTTATAAGGTTCTTGGTATTTAATTTCTGCCAAGATGCTTTGCATAACATCTTTACGCTTTTTCATTATCTATGCAAAAAAATATCTCCCTTAAATTTATCTTTTTGAGAAAATGCATTCCTTTTAAAAGTGTCTTTTTAGATTTTTCATCATCAATTATATGGTATAATTTAGTAGCGATAAGCGTGAGTGTCGTCAATCTTTGCTGACCATCTACTATATAAACCTTCCCATCAACTTTATTGGTAATGAACACGTTCATATAATACCAATTATAGAGATCAAGAACTTCTTGAGTTAATTCTTCATCCTTGTGAATATTATACGACAATTCAAATTCATAAAATATATCACGCAAAAAGAATCTCTACAGTTTCTTTTTGACCAAACATATTCTCTCTGATAAAAGTCCACATAGTAGGATTTCTGTTTTTAGACATGATTCTACCGTTTGCTTGTCTGGACTAATTTCGTGTTTCATTTTTATACTTTTATGTGATATGATTTTTATACAAGATCCAACCCCAATTCTTTTTAGAAATTCATTATGTTTTTTTGACGGGCGGATTCAATCTTTTTCTCTGTTGCAACTAACTGTCTGTGTACTTCTGCCAAATCAATCTTTTTCTTCTTCTTTGGACAGATTTACATAGCGTGAAATGTTCAGATTATAGCCATTGTCTTTGATTTCTCGCATATAGACTTTACGAGAATAACGATTTTTCTTTCCTACGAAATTGATAAGTTTTTACTATTTTTGTTTATATCTTCAGGACGCAATGAATTCTGGCGTTTCCCTTTCTCATAGTGTTCTTCCGAACTGGCATTGATGAAAAGAATGTCATCTGTACGACGACATTTTTTTCAACACTAAAAATACAGACGGGAATACCTGTTGAATAGAATAAATTAGCAGGCAGTCCGATAACTGCATCTATGTTATCGTCACTCAGAAGTTTCTTTCTGATAGTTTCCTCCTTTCCTCCTCTAAACAAAACACCATGAGGAAGAATGATAGCCATTGTACCATCACCACTCAAATAGTGGAAACCATGTAATAGAAATGCAAAATCGGCAGCAGATTTTGGAGCAAGACCATAACGACTAAAACGGAAATCCTTTGCAGTTTCCTCTTTCGGTTCCCAGCGATAACTGAATGGGGGATTTGCAACAATGGCATCGAATTCCATCTTCTTTGACGGGTTCATATTGTTTAGGATACTCCAGTCATTGACAAGCGTATCACCATGATGGATTTCAAACTCTGTATCTTTTACTCCATGCAGCAACATATTCATACGGGCAAGGTTATAGGTTGTGATATTCTTCTCCTGACCATAAATTTTGCCGATCCCATTAGCTCCCATTTCATGCCGTACATTGAGAAGTAATGAACCTGAACCGCAAGTAAAATCCAATACTTTGCTTATCTTTTTCTTTTTCCCAGATTTGGGATCCTGGCAATCGAGTGTAACAATCTTCGACAGTATTGAGGATATTCCCTGTGGGGTATAGAACTCGCCAGCCTTTTGCCCGGAATTGGCAGCAAATTGTCCGATAAGATACTCGTAGGCATCGCCCAAAGTGTCTGTAGTTGTATCTAACTTAGAAACACCCTCTTTTATCTTATTGATAACCTTTGCCAACAAAGCATTACGCTCTGCATAGTTTTTTTGCAAGTTTCTCTGAATTCAGATTGATTTCAGAGAACAGTCCCTTAAAGGAGGTTTCAAAAGATTGTTCTTCAATATATTTGAAGCCTTCTTCCAAAATCTTTAGTAATTCGTTTTGATTGTGTACGAGCATTTTTCAGCAATGTTATCCCAAAGGTATTTGGGCTTGATAACATAGTGTATTTTTTTACGCATCTGGGCTTCAAAACAAATCAATGTCTTTTGGGTTTGCTGCATACCAAATTTGTAACGGAGATTTTTACGATTTCCGTTTCTTCCTTCACTATATTTTTTTATATCTGGATAATCAGTGCCTAATTCTTTTTTAGCAAATTCCACATAATTATCTGAAAGATATTTCAGGAATAGAAACGATAACATATAATCACGAAAAATCATCTGCCATCATTGCACCTCGCAGGCTATTTTGCAATATCCCAAAGGGTTTTACCCAGTTCGTTTTTTATTTTCTGTTGTCATATTGTTATATATTCTCGTTAAAAAGGGAATCTTGTTAGAAAGTCTTGATAAATTTTTCTTGAAATATTCTTTATTTTTCCATTTGCATTTCAACGGGTTCAAATAAAGAGTAATTTCCATGACTTAGTATATTTATCATTCTTGAGTATAGAAGTTCATCAGGGTCATTTTCAAATTTCTTTATGCAATCACCAAATTTATTGAATCCATGAAAAGCTGCGGTCTTTTCTAAAAGATTTCTCAACATATTAAAAATGATATGTGTAAAGTTGATTACTTTTTGACAGCTTTATTTAGTTCTTTTATTATGGATATATGATGGAAAAAAAGGGAGTATCTTTTTATATCTTTTTAGTTTCCAAATTGTTTTATAAGGAAGCGTAACCTCGTCTTTTTCGTCAGATTCTTTAAACAGATATAATTTTTTTAGCACTTTTTAATTCGTTAAAAATCACATTATAGAATAGTCCATGATGAGTAGATATTACAGTATGGATGTTATTGTCTGTTCTTTTTAATAATGAAGCTAAATGATTAGCCACGGCAATAGAATTATTATCATCTAAGGAAGATATGGGATCATCTATATATATGTAATTGACCCAATTATACGATATGTCTCTATCTATAGCTAATCCTGCAATGGCCAGAAAGAAGCACCATTTGAAAATATTTTTCTTCTCCTCACGAAATTTTTAATATTTTTCAACCCACTCAGTATTACCTGTTTCTTCATTAAATTCCATACGTTTGAATTTAATAAAATCTACAGTCTGTTCTAAACCATTTATAATTTTTCGTTTTTTTGTTCTATACTAAAAATCAAAGTCGGTAAATCTACTTAGAATAGGACGAATACGTGTTTCCATTTCTTGATACCTTAATCCATCGAAGAAATGAGATTCCGAATGAAAACATAAAAATTCTTTCTATATCATAATCGAAATCATTATCCCAAAAGAATAAATCTTCTGTAAATGCATTGAAATATAATGTATCACTTGCATCTTTTCTTTTAGCTATATCTTTAAAAATTGCAGATAAGCGGGTTTTTACCCGTTCCATTATGTGCAAAAGATAATTATATTCTTCTTCTGTTCATCTCTTAGATCGAAGCTAATTCTTCTAAAGACAAATATGATTTTTTTCATTTTTATATTATAGGAAATAACTGTTGCATCAGACCACGCTTGTGATTCTGAAGCATTACAAGTTTTTGTTTTGTACTATCTATTAAATCATCAATTGAGGTGAAGCATTCAGCAATTTCCTTCTGTTCTTCTGATGAAGGTAGAGATACGGACAGTCGTTTAAATCCATTCATGTCAACTGACGCAAAAACCTCCTGCATTTGTATGCTGTTTACACCACTCGTCAATGATATACATATAATAGTAAAAAAATACTTCATATCTATTTGATTATCAAACGATTTACGTTTTGTTAAAAACGTAAATCGTTGATTCGCAAGCGAATCAACAATTATCAGTGCGTGTTCGCCAATTGTAGCCGTTGTAGCAACAATGATAGAGTTAGCAGGAAACAGACCTTTCCCTTTAACAGCCTCTTTTCGTTATATGTTGGATTGAATCAGAAAGTATATGTCCGTGTTCTCTTATATCTTCCATTCTAAACCAAGGTATAGTACCGTTTTTCCCAGAATTTAGGATTTGATTTTGATGGAGTATAACCATTCCTAATCTTAAACATTTCTTCCATAGAATAGGGACTCCACTTCTTTGATTTCCCAAATTTTGGTAAACGCTTCTGAGGCATAATTTTCCCTAATGCAGGAAGTAATTGCTGCATCAGCCCTTTCTTGTGTGCTTGTAATATTTCAATCTTCTCTTGCGTTGCGTTGATATAATCGTCAAGGGAAGAGGCAGTTTGCTATTTTCTTTTGTTCGCTAATGGGAGGATATGGAATCCTAATATCACGAATGGAGTTAAAAGAAATACTATATTTTTAGTACCAACTGCTTTAATTTCCAATTGGCGCTTTACATAGTGGCTTTGAAATAAATAAGCTTTGAATTTTTCTGTAAAATAGTTCTTTTCCTCTCTTAATAAAATCGTATGTAACCCACTGATAGCTCTATGTCCATTTGCATTTAAAATCTCTATACATTTACCAACTCCTGCATAATCCTCTGAAGCATCTGCCAAAATAATATCTCCATCTTTTTAAATAGATATATTGTTTTTCTTTGTTCTTCTGATATATGAGGAAGTTGAGAGGTTGTTAAATCTAAGAAAGTATTATATTTGGTATGTATATCACCATAATGAATATAACCAATAGTCCCTTTGTCTTTGAGTTGCATACGAGAATATGAAGCAGTTGGGAATGAACAGAATAGGGCTCCGATACATTCTACATTCCATTTTTCACCCTGCAACTGGGGAAAACGAAGATTCGGTATGTTTTTTTACTTCTTTCATCATACTTTTATTTCTTTTTCGTCGTAGGCTGACAAGCCCAGAGATTTCCTGCCCTGCAGATAGTCGTTTCAGCAATGGGGTAACATCTTCCATTAATGCCAATTCTTTTCTTCGTTCTGTCTCGCCAACCGAGATTGAGCGGAGCAAAGCAAAGTCGTTCAGTTTCTCACCATCGAATATCTTACGGTCGATAATTTCATTTACGAACACTTCCAATGCTTTGGCACTGATATTATGCTTGTCTGCTATCGTGAGCAATTCTTTGGCATATTTCTCCGTTTTGAATATTTCGTATTCCTCCTTTATCTGCTTGGCATTTTTTCCGTTTACACCTTCTTTTAAACTGTCGAGGTAAGCAATGATGTCATCACGCTCTTCCAATAAGTTTGAACTTGACTTTATAAGGCTTATGATTTGCTCCTTTGTCATCTTCTGCTTGGAAGTAGTTCCTCCCGACAGTCTTGCTATCAGTTCCATTATATAGTCATAGTCTATCAAGGCAGAGGCAAAAAGAACAAATTCAAAGTCGATGTTCTCTATTTGAGGGTTCTCTCCTTCTTTTGTCCTATCCTGTTGCTTTTTGAGTTGCTTTGCTGTTTCAAGGTAGGCACCTCGGAAGCCTCTCAGCCTTTCTTCATTGAGCATATTGTCAATGGCGGTACGCTCTTCCTCACTTATATCCGTATATTGGTCAAGTTGTGTTCGATAGCGTTGTACTTCCTTGAAGCAATTTACAAATCCAATACGTGCATCGTCACCTTGCAAATTATAAACCTCTTCGGGCTTGCACTCCAAATCCTGCGAATGCATAAAGTCTTTCAAATGCGTAACAGCTTCCTTGTATTTCTGCACGATTGTGGGGGCTGGATCAACAAGCCAAATTGTTCTTGGCTTATCTACATCCACACCAGAGAATCTGGTAATTGCTATGTCCACAGCCTCTTGCTGCCCTCTGAAATCAAGAATATTACCGTATGGCTTAGTATCATTCAAGATACGGTTTGTTCTTGAAAAGGCTTGTATCAGATTGTGATACTTTAAATTTTTATCAACATACAACGTGTTCAAGTATTTAGAATCAAAACCTGTTAAGAGCATATCTACAACAATAGTAATGTCTATTTTATTCTTGTGTGGATAGTCTTTATTGCTAAATTGTTGGTCTTTTATTCGCTTCTGCACATCTTGATAGTATGCGTCGAATTCGTTGATGGTAAAATGAGCCCCAAACTGTCGTTCATAGTCCTTTAAGATTTCTTGCAAAGCTCGCTTCTTCTTTTTCAGGCTCAACCGTATTGTCTTGTCTTTCTTGTGCCAAATCCTCCTGCATCTGCATAATATCTTTGTTGCCCTCTGCAGGCGGAGTAAAGACACACGCAATGTTTAATGGTTCACAATCTGTTTTTGCTTTTTGAGCCTTTTTGAACAAATGATAATACTCTATTGCATCATTAATGGAGGATGTAGCAAGAAAAGCGTTGAAACGTCTGCCATTGGTTGCAGCATCGTGCTTAGACAGGATAGTCTCTACAATGGCTTGTTTCTTTACGGTTCCCTCAGCTGTTATATCCTTTTTTTCATCGGGTTTAAAAATAGTCCACATGAAATCGAAGAACATTCTTATCTTCAATGGCATGGGTAATGGTATAGGTATGCAATTCGTTTTCAAATACATCCTTGGTGGTCATATAAGTCCCCTGCTCGTTATTATATTGGATATAGACTGCATTCTCTTCAAAAATCGGTGTTCCTGTAAATCCGAATAATTGTGCATTGGGGAAGAAATCCTTAATGGCTTTATGGTTTTCTTTGAACTGGGAACGATGACATTCGTCGAAGATAAAAACCAAATGCTTATTCTTCAACGGTAATAGTCTTTCCTTGTAATTTTGCTTGGTATTTGAGTTCAGAGCAATGCCTAATTTCTGAATGGTTGTAACAATCACCTTATCTGCATAATCGTCAGACTCCAATCGTTGTACAAGAGATTCTGTATTTGTATTTTCTTCTACACAATTTTCTTGAAACTTGTTAAATTCCTCACGAGTCTGTCTGTCAAGGTCTTTTCTGTCGACAACAAACAGACACTTTACTATCTCTCTGTTTTCCTTTAACAATGTCGATGCTTTGAATGAAGTGAGGGTTTTGCCACTACCTGTTGTATGCCATATATAACCGTTTCCTCTATTTTCTTCAACACTACTCATAATAGCCTTTTACAGCATAAATCTGATAAGGGCGCATGATGAGTAGTTTCTGTTCGCTGGCAACCAATACCATATATCGGCTAATCATTTCTCCCAATTTGCATTTTGGGAGAAACTCATCCGTAAAAGCGTCAAGGTTTGTAATCTTATGATTGTCCTTATCTGCCCAATAATATACAGGGAGAAACTGCTCATCAGCATTAAAGTTGAAATATAGGCTGTTGTTATTGGTAAAATAACAAGTGTGCGTCTGATTGCTTACTATAAATAATTGCATAAAAGCATAGTAACGAATTAGTAAATCCGTTCCCTATGTCATTCTTGTAGTCTACAATCTGTTGCATTGCTCGACGTGGACTTACTTCCAAGGTCTTCAGTTCTATCTGAACGAGCGGAAGTCCATTAACCAACAGAATCACATCATATCGCTGGAAGCTGTTCTTGGTGTTTATTCTTAGTTGATTGACAACCTCATATTCGTTTTTTTGCACCAATCCCTAATATTGACCAAGCTATATTGCAACGGTGTACCATCTTCTCGGATGAAAGTATTCACCTCTCTCAACATCTTGGAAGCTACATAAACATCGCTGTTGATAATATCTTCAAGCAATCTATTGTATTCTGCATCCGAAAGATGAACTCTGTTGAGTTGTTCAAACTTCTGTCTGAAATTCTGTTCAAGTGCTTCCTTATCATGAATATCCTCACGATAAGTATAATTTAAACCTATAAGTCGTTTTTATAAGATTGTATTCTATTGTTTTTCTCTGTATTCATAGAGTTTCCTATTTTACATTTTTATTATAACGGAATCATATAATTTTTCATTGTGAGATAACGTTGTAATTCTTTTTAAAAGAACATCCTACCTAATAATAGAGATTCCATGTGGAAAAAAATCAATCATTCTGCTCATAATAATATGAATAGTCGATACCTTTCATGAACATTTCTCGGTCGTGAATCTTTTGTAGTGAGTGCTGGTAGCACTAAAGCATTGATGTGCGTACTATCAGAAACACTTTCACGCATTGCAGATAGATATTCGTTTTTATTTATCTGACTCCAATCTACACACCGTTTGAGAGAACGCTTTAGCATGAGGTCAAGCCAAATGCGAGTGCTACGACCGTTGCCTTCCATAAATGGATGCGCTACATTCATTTCAACATATTTGTCCATTATCTCATCAAAAAGTAGTTTCGGGCATTCGCTCTATTGCTTGCAGGGTTTCAGGGAAGTGCATACAATTAGCAAAGGTAAAACCACCTTTTGAAATATTTTTGGTACGGATTTGTCCTGCAAAGTCATACAATCCTCCAAAGAGATAAGCGTGTATCTGTTGCAGACACTTGATACTGCCAGGTTCTGCCGTTTGCAAGATGCCACTTTCAAAGAGTTGATATGCTTTCTTCTTGCTCTGTCCATCAATGGTGTTGTCGCTGTAGGTAAACCAATCAAGAAATCCCATTGCCTTGACATTGGGTATTGCTTTTGCCAGTAGAACAACCCCTTCTCCATCCAACATATCTGTCAATCGTTGTTTCCCATCTGGGGCTTGCAACTTCAACTGGTTAGTAGCACTAACCAGTTCGTTATTCTCCTTCTTCAACTTAGTTTTGAGATATTTCCAATAGTTCCTTGTCTTTTGATAATCGTCTTGCTCGTTAATTGCAGCAATGATGTCCAGCACAGAGAACCACCACTTATTGCGTTCGTCATCCCACACCGCCCTAACTTCACGGTTGTTGAAAAAACGAATAGATTTTTTATGCTTTACCATAATAAAGTTACTCATCTGGGGTATTAATCAATTCCTTTGGATTGACTTGTA
>BNJV01002873.1_pt1 | contig 12903 bp, 14 predicted proteins | sample 8540591 | NCBI WGS metagenome assembly BNJV01 (sample SAMD00202457, study PRJDB9452) | human saliva metagenome | host: Homo sapiens
TCCGAAATATGGAGTGATAAGTTAAGGTTCATCCGACATTTGGAGTGATAGCCTACGAATGATACTCAAAGTTTGAGACAAAAATCTCTTCATAACCTTCTCGTTAATAATGGATTTAGATTAAATGAAGTGAATTTATAAGTTATAGTAACTCCTGCACTACTAATTAGCACATTATGATTATAATACTCCGTATATAAAAGGTTTTATATATATGAGCAATGGTGTAAGTAGTTGATTATTAATAACTAATTATTATCACTCCAAATTCCGGAAGAACCCAACTTATCTCCAAATCATAGACGTTGTAAACTATTTTTCGAGTGGCTCAAAACTAATACATGCTCTTTTGGATTCGAAAAAGACGCCCTTTTGGCTTGCAAAAGGTGCCCTTTAAGCCCCTTACTAACGCCCTTTTGAAGTCCAATTAAGCACCTTTTAAAAACCGCCTTTGCAACAATTTGATAACAAAACACTTACAGAGGTATCAGATTTACTTATTTTTAGCTCAATTCTCAGCCTCCTCCTTGCTTATTTTGTAAATATATTTCCAACCCTTTGTTGCTTAATTTAAATCTCACACAGAGCTAAGAGAGTTTATATTTAAAAATATGTTGACCATAGAGGTACCGTTGGTGCAGGGAACGCTAAGTATGGGTTAGAAACTGTCTACAAACCTATATTAATATACGTTGAGGCTATAGGATAAACACATATATGATTGACATATAGAGTTGGATGCCAATGACGTAGGTGGGAATGAACTTGGAGCCGACCTCTAAACCGCCAACAAGAATCTTGTGCATCTTTGCAACACTATCTATCGTACCACTTGCCACACCATAGGTTAATGACATGATGATGATAATCAGTGATAATGAGGGGATGAAACTGGAGGAGAAGGAGACGCAGAAGAAGTACTACTTTGTTGATAACGGTTTATTGAACTTGTTCCTGATGAATTCAGAGACATCGCTACTGAAGAATATGGTGGAGGTGGAACTATGTAGGCGGTGTGGCAAAAAGAATGTTTTTTCCTGAATGCGGATAAGGAGATAGACTTCATTGTACCCGACGAGAAGTTGGCTATACAAGTGTCTTATAGCATCAAGGATGAGACTACCTACAATAGGGAGGTGTCGCCATTAGTGAAATATGCCAAGACGCACGAAGACTGGAAGTGCCTGCTGATTACGTATGATGAGGAGGACACAGAAAAGGAAATACCTGTGGTGCTGGTGTAGAAGTGGCTGATGCAGACTACAGAGAACATGAATCTTATTAATGGACACGAATACATTTAAGATATGGATACAAAGAAACTCATTGAAGAGGTACTATTAGACCTTGGCAATAACAAGAGCCTGACGGATGTTTCCAGTAAAATACAGATTATTGTTAGGTTATTAGGAGATGAGAAGTTGAAATCTTGGTATACCTGTGAATTCGTAACTGGTTACAAGGATCAAGAACTTCGGCTTATATGACAAAAGGGACCCTAAAGGTCTTGGAATGCACCGATCGAGCTTTGCGAATGTATAGCAATAGAATCTGTGTCTTCAAATGACCTTTAGGGTCTCTGTGCTTCTGCTGCTTCAGTTCATCTGTGTACTCTGTGAGAGAGAAAATAGTCTTTATTTCTTCTGCTGCATCTGTTTATCTGTGGTATCTGTGATAGAAAATTTTATAATTATTCGGACAGAGTTCTCATTAGTACGTCATAATTATGATGACTTACTAATGCTCAAAAAGTCTAATCATAAAGTTCAAAGTTCATATTTCAAACCTCAAAGTTTTAAGATTTTTCGTATAAAGTCTGTTGTGTTTAATACTTTCTTTATATCTTTGTAGCTTAGAAAATAGCACGTTAGAAAGGAGTAGTCACCGCATAAGGCTGGCGATAATAGCTCCTTGAGCGTGAATGTTTTCAGAAGAAATAATCATACAGCGATGCTTCGTTATATCAATACAGATATCGTCTTTCAGGAATTCCCCGATGAGGGGACGCTTGCCATCAACATCTCGGGATGTCCGTGTCGCTGTCCGGGCTGCCATAGTCAGTTCTTGTGGGCGAATAGGGAGAGAGTTGACGGCTGAAGCATTATCTGCACTGATTCGTGAGACGGAAGACACCATTACTTGTGTGGGATTTATGGGGGGCGATGCCGACCCTACAGCCGTTGATACGCTTGCGAAATACGTCCATGAACGTCATTACGGACTGAAGGTTGGCTGGTACACTGGGCGCACAGCAATCTCTCCGCTTATCGACCAACAGCGTTTCGACTATATCAAAGTGGGACCTTATCTCCGCCATCTCGGTGCTCTCGACTCTCCTCGCACCAATCAACGAATGTACCGCCGCAGTCCCGATGGCAGCTTTGAGGATATCACCTCCCGCTTTTGGAAAGCCCATGAAGACAAGAACTTATAAAAAAGTAGTCTTTGCTTAATAAGATTTAACCCTGCGTTCCTTGACTTTTTGCTTAAAACTCACTACCTTTGCACTCACTTTTAAAGCAGTTAACTTCTGCTAACAAAAGCCGATTTTATAGGTCTTACTATTATCAAAACCTCTGAACTTGAGGATTCTTAGGTTTTGCTCTTCTGAGAGTATCTTCCATTAGAACAAGGATTAAGACTCCGAGTTCAGAGCCTTTAATCAAATTTCCCATTTTTTCTGAGAGTATCTTCCATTAGAACAAGGATTAAGACTGAGTGACAAAAACGATAGTTTGGTATGTATTAAACTCTAAGAGTATCTTCCATTAAAACAAGGATTAAGACATGTTGAGAAGTCCCCCATGATGTAACAGTCTGCATTCCCTGAGAGTATCTTCCATTAAAACAAGGATTAAGACACTGTAAGGTTATCAGGTAGTGATGTAATACCTGCTCTGAGAGTGTCTTCTATTAAAACAAGGATTAAGACTCATTGATTCCTGCGTAGTCAACACGCTTACCTTCTCTCTGAGAGTATCTTCCATTAGAACAAGGATTAAGACTCGTTGTCGCCTGTAATAAAGTAGACGTTTCCCTCTCAGAGAGTATTTTTCCATTAGAACAAGATTAAGACGTAAAGATGTCAACCTTTGCTACTTTAATTGAGTTACCTCTGAGAGTATCTTCCATTAAAACAAGGATTAAGACAAACTTACCCTCAGTAGTATTAACTAAAAGCTCCCTCTGAAAGTATCTTCCATTAGAACAAGGATAAATAGAGGTGGCAAGTCAGAGAAATATAGTATTCTTTAAGCATAGTACTTCTTCCTCTTTTAGCAGTATTCTCACCTTAGGAAAGGTTAGTCAGAAGGTAGTATGTAAGAAAAAGCCTGTAACTCTTTGTTTTGGAATCATTACTTTTGTAATTGCGTTTACGGCTACTCCTCGTAATGGTGGGTGTGTTTTTATAAGTCATTGTAAGTCATTGAGTAACTAAAACAATGATAAAGAAGTTTAAGGCAATCATCATGGTGCAATTGTAATAAATGCACAGCGTTCTCTAAGTGTAACGAATGATTTAAAGTTTTTCCTGTTCTTATGTGTGCTTAAACTGCATAGACAAGTTGAACAAAAATAAGTTTGCTGTCATTCCTGTCACCTTTAACGAATGCTTATATAATTGATTTACAATGAGTTTACTCGGAATGTTAAAAGTGACAGCAAATGAAAACAAACTTATTGTAGTATATGTTTAACCCAAATCGGTCATTAGACCATAATAAGTTTAGGCTCTAATGACCGATTGGTTGAGGCTATAAAATAAACACATACCTTATCGACATATACAATTGTATGCCGATAAGATAGGTGGGAACGAACTTGGAGCCGACCTCTAAACCGCCTACAAGAATCTTGTGCATCTTTGCAACACTGTCAATCGTACCACTTGCCACACCATAGGTTAGTGACATAATGATGATAATCAGCGATAATGAGGGGATGAAACTGGAGGAGAAGGAACTGGGGAATAGCTGTCCTGTCACACTCAGGAGAATGGCATGGGGAATAGCCGTAAGAAGGAGCATAACAATCACATAGACGATGAATTCAACCAATGCTATGCGTAGTCCAACCGTTTCGCGATAATGGAACTTGTAACGATGGTTTTGGGAGTTTGTTAGGCTGCTTCTCATGTTTGATAGCATCGCACGTAACGCAGCATAAAGGCGACTGCGAAAGCACGCACCTGCTGCCATCACTGCCATAATAAAGTAGATAAGCAGTGGTGAAAGTTGGTTGCTGACAAATGAGCCAAAGAACCAACGGATGCCCTCACTGCTCAACACAGACCGCATCGGAAGCTCGGGAAAAGCTGCCGTAAGAAGCCACGAGAGCAGTATCAGTGCTAACTGGGCTATGAGAAGCACTAAGACTATATAACCTAACTTATTCCTCATCAGCGTGGAGGTTGTCGATATCGATAATACGTAGTTCTAATGCACGTACAACAAGACGCGTCGCGTTGACGCTCATACCATTGTTACCATCAGGGAAGAACTTCTGTACGAGTTCGTTCTGTCGTTTCTCCAAGCTCTTTACACCGAATGGCATACCACGTAGGTTGGTAATCTGTTCCTTGGTATAACCGAGTGCAAGGTGGCGTAGGAAGCGCTCATCATACTCGTCAATCTCGTAGCTAACCATTGCTTCTTGGTGCATCAGCTGACCGCTCACGCTCATCTTGAATCTGCCTACAATCTTTTCGAGGATAGGCTGATTGAATACCATTCGTTTGCCCGACATGACACTTGCCACGTCGCCACGTGTCAATAGTTCGCCACTCTTAAGGCAGATACCATCAGCACCAGCATCAAGGACGTCGACCCATAGCTTTTCATTCAATATCTCACCCGTAAAGATCAGCACCTTTACATGTGGGTAAGTCTGTTTTGTTTGGCGGCAGATTTCTACTCCCACCGTTGTTGAACCACCCAATCCAAGGTCGAGAAGCACGAGGTCGGGCAGGTTTTGCTTAATGAGTTTCCAGTAGGCAACTTCGCTTTCTGCTGTTCCAATAATCTCGGCTTTCAGGATTTTCGTTTCGGAAGATACCCTCCGTTCCTTTTTAACTCCAAGGGTACGTCTTCAACGATGATGACTCTAAAATTCTCCATAGGTATATTTTGTTTTGTTATGTTTCTTAATTTGCTTTTGCCAAAACCACATCTATTCTCACGCCATTTGGTGTCGCATTCGCTGAGATACCACAGCCACGCTTTATTAGTCGATTCACCATTGTCGCGGGCTATCTGTCGGCAGATAAAGAACATTAAACGGTCGGCAGAAGGCTGGAAAAGGTCGTGACAAACGTCATCAGAGAGTGTCAGTGTCGACATGATGACATGTAGGGTGACGTAACCAGGCTGATGCTCTTCGGCTGTGACCGTCAGTGGTTGGTTGTTATTGATAAGATATAGTATATCAAATAAATAAGCAAGGAAGACAGGGTCGCCACTGATGAGGGGTGACTCGAAGGTTGTTGTCAGCTTCGATGGACTCACCAATGTCGTGATATCCACTGGGCGTGACACGAGTTTCACGGATTCTACTTGGCTCATAGCCTGCTGACTAAGAATCTGATAGAGTTCTTTATAGTAGATTGCCAACTCGTCAATCGCCTCAAGTTGACCATCAGGTTCGTCTACAAGCTGGCGAATACGTGAAGGATAGTACATCGTTTCATGCTTGAGTGTTGATAGACAGTTATCAAGAATGCTGTTACTAATGTGCAAACGCTCGTTCTCGTATTCCACACAACGCACCTCATCTTCGAGCATTTCTATGTCTGATTGGCTCTTTTGATTCTCCTCAACAGAGGCAATTAGTGCCTCCTTAATCTGGTTGACGATAGCAAGTAATCGTTCTGGGAATCTGTCGCTCACACCTTTCTCAACCTCTCTAAGCTTGTTTTCTTCGCTCACATCACTGAGAAGAATCGTGTTTATCTGCTTCACACGCTCCAAACAGAACTGATAAGAGAGACGATGACGATAATACATCACGTAATAAACAGGGAAGATTGAAAGCAAGAAAAGCACAAGAAGGGCAACAGCCACATTCTTATTCGTCTCCGACTTCATCATCATTCGACAGTATTCGCCCAATGAGTTGTCGGCATAACGCTCCTTAAAGAGGTGGGTATAAACAGAGTTATTGTATTTATAAACCTCCCATTCGTGCAGTGCCAATGCTGCCACAGCACTCTCATTACGTATGTCGAGGATGATACCATAGTTCATCGGTAGGCTATCATGATACCACTTAATCTCTGCAGGAACGATAGAAAGGCTTCCAAGTTGCTTCATCAACTCCTTTCCTTTAGGGCGAAGTTGGAGATAATGGAGATTCAGATAGTAACGACATGTGTCTGCATAAGCCAATGTCTTACTGTAGGAACCATTGATATTTGAGAAGTAAGCCGAGTCTGCATAGATGCCAGCAAGGGTGTTATAGTCCTTCTTTGCAAGGGCAGTAGCCTTGTCGCTGGCTCTTGTAGGACGTGCCTGAGCCGTCAGGAGGGAGGCTGTAGCGAGGACGAAAGCCAACAAGATGCGGCTAATACCCTTTGGCAAGCGGAAGAAGAAACGACTTCCCTTGTCCTTCTCGCTCTCTACACCCATCTCACAAACAGAGAATATTTGACTAATCTTCTTGTATTTATTGATGATACCATTACAATTCATCAATCCAAAACCATGCGAAGCACTGTCTTTCTGGTCATGGATTGGCTTGTGATCGAAGATGTGTTGTTGTTCTTCTTCAGTGAGTCCACAGCCCGTATCGGCAACAGATATCTCAACATAGTCAGGCTCTTCAATAGATGAAATGGTCACCTTTCCGCCTTTTTCAGTAAATTTACGAGCATTATCAGCCAATGTATTCACCATGAAAAGCGTCAGAACGCGGTCGGCTTTGACAACAGCTTTCGTGTCTTCTACACGTAGGTCGATACCCTTCATATGGAAGCCCATGCGTCCTTTCTTCACAATATCGAATACCTGTTGTATAGGGAAACTCTCAATATGCAGCGACAGTTTACCTTGTCTAAGCTGAATCCACTCCGTGAGAACAGCGTTTAGTTCGTTAATCTTATCGGTCAACTCACGGATATAAGTATAACGTTCTGCCTGCACAGCATCGCTTTCGCCACCCTTCTTGAGCTTCTCAATCTCATGTAACATACGGTCGATGAGTGGGATAACACCATTGACAAGCGAAATCTTAGCCCGTTGTTCAAGGTGTTTACGCTTATTATCCGTAAGATGTAACTTATTGATAACAAGTTGTTCAGACACCTCTTCATACTTATCAGCCAGTTCTGCCATGTGCTTTTCATTGTTATGACGCCACTGTTCAAGCGGAAGGAGGAGGTCATCTAACGAACCCTGTGTGTCTTTTCTTCGACGAAGATAATGGAAGAGGACCAGTGAAGCCAACACGAAGAAGATAGAGAGTGCCACAGCAATGATAATAAGATTCAGCTGTTTTGAGGTACGCTCTAATTGTTCAGCACGTGATGTAAGGTATCTGTCTTGTCGAGTTTCGTCCTGAAGATCAAGGTAGATGTTACGGTTATAATCACTCTGTTGCTTTATTATTTATAGCCGAATACGTAACACTCAACTGTTCGCGGATAGACGCAACGAGGTCGGGTGCCTGCTTAATAGCTGGGTTATCGTGCAAAGCCTTGTTCAGACAGATGATAGCCGAGCGGTAATCCTTTATCTTCCAATAGCATGAAGCCAAGGTTCGATAGCAACCTGCCGTCTGATAAACATCTCCATAACGTTGGAAGATATGCAGTGATCGCTGTGCTAAGTTGCCTGCAAGAAGTTGCTCAGGCATGTTATCAAGGTTGATATATTGGAACGAAGGTAGGTTATCATGCATCAGTGTTGCTCGACTCTTATCGTTCAGAATCAGCTCACTAATCGCCTGCAAGGAGTTTGCCTCCCAATAAGGGAAGTTGTGCTGGCGTGCAAGCATATAACAACGTATGAGATACTCAAACTCTTTTTGCTCTATGGCTTTCTGCGAATTGGTATTGATAATACCACCCGAACCGATGTTATAGTAATAAGCCAAGAGCTGAGCCATGTCGGTTTGTATCTCTCCATCGGGATTAATCTGGCTGATTGCCTTGATAGAAGGCTGCTCCAAACCTACGTAATAATAGTATGTCGAAGTGACAATGGCAAACTCTGAGCGCGCATAAACCATGCGACGACGTTGCCGAGGAGAGAGTAGTTTCTCATCTTCTTCAATACGATGAATTCGTTTTTGTGCTTTTTCATAGTAGTCGTAGAACTCCTTATTGAGTGACTCACGCTGACAAAGACGCATAAACTGAATGTCAGCCACCAAGAGTTCTACTTGGTTATCAGTGATTTTGAGGACAGAATCGAGTTTAGCATAGGCTTCTGTAAAGCGCATCTTCATCAAGTCAACGAAAGCAAGATTGTTTAATGATTCCGCCTTTCCTGCGTCATAGCTTCCTGCCAGACCGTAGGCTTTATCCGCATAGATTCTCACGGAGTCGAGATTACGATAGTGTAAGGCATATGCCTTGTCGTTTAATTCGTCAACTTCTTGTACGTGTGGAACATTACAGGCAGCAAGCATCAGAAGGAGTAGACAAGCTACCCACCCCTGTAATTATGCTGTATGTCTTTGTTCTTTTCATCTGTTTTATGTAGACTTAACTACGACTCCTCTATAAATCAAAGGCAAATATACAAAACTTTTTTTAATAATTTCATAATTCAGAATTCATAATTCATAATTATGATTACTACTTTAATTCAGAATTCAGAATTATAATTCAAAATTCATAATTCATAATTATTCGAACAGAGTTCTCATCAGTACGTCATAATTATGATTACCGATATAGTACAAGGGTTAAAAGCACAAATCAAAAAGTTCAATGTTCAATGTTCAAAGTTCAAAGGATAAAAAGTTCAAAGTTCAAAGTTCAAAGGATAATTGGGGAAATTCGTAGTCCGTGTTTGAATTTATTCAAAAGAGGAGACCTAAAGTCTCCCCAAGATTAATTATCTTTGTATTTGATATGTATAAACAATTAACCTCAGGGCAAAAGGTACACAATATTTGCCTTATTACAAAAAGGTTTCTCTAAAAAAAGAGATAGCCTCTACTATTGGAGTTCATTTCAGTACGGTTTACAGAGAAGTTGACCGTAACAGGTCACCTTACACTGGAGAATACCGTCCATATCGTGCTCAGCGTATGGCGGAACGCCGCAAACGCCGTTTTCAGAAGCCCCGCAAACTGACACCAGAAGTACGTGCAACTGTCATTAGGGTATCTGAAGAAGGATTGGTCTCACAGCAGATAACAGGTAGACTGAGGGCTTTAGGGAAAGCGGTCGTCTGTCATGAAACCATCTATGAGATGATACGCAGAGATAAAGCTTCTGGAGGAAAGCTTTATCAACATTGTAGGTTCCAGCTAAAACACATAAATCACTGGCTTAGCAGAAAAGGAAGAAAACTGCCAGACGGTAGGAAAAGCATAACAGAAAGACCATTAGAGGCTGATGGTAAACGATTTGGAGATTGGGAAATGGATCTCATTGTAGGACCAAAACGTTCAGCTGCTCTTACAATGATAGAAAGGAGTACAAATTATCTTATCATAAGAAAGCTACCACAACGATATAAGTCTGAACAGGTGAGCAAGGCTATTATTGATGCATTGAAACCATACAAGAAGAATGTAATGACAATTACAACTGATAATGGACCAGAGTTTGCCCAGTACAAGGAAATTGAGCAGAAACTACAATGTGAGGTTTATTATGCAAAACCCTATGCACCATGGCAGAAAGGAGCGGTGGAGAATGCCAATATGCTTATAAGACAATATGTGCCAAAAGGATTCAATATAAACACCATGTCAATACAGTATTTGGCATATATACAGAACAAAAATGGGACAGTAGATATTTAGTGGGGATAGGCATATAGTTTGGCAAGCCTAAAAAAAGAAAGAAACTTTTATCTACAACTCCTCTTAAGTTAGCCCTAAATAGTTTTTATTTTTTTGCATTGAAGGATTCCGCAGCAGCGTTTGTAGATCTGTTAATATAAAAAGTTAAGTATGTCTTCGTAATGCTCGTAGAAAGTTGCAGCAATGACATTAAAGGAATGAAAGCCAGCTTCTGCGACATTATTATACTCATTTTGCCAATGATAGTCTGGCTGCATCTTTGATAGTATTCTTAGCAAAAATCATTCTTAGCGAATGTGATAAACCGTAAGCCTTCTTAATGTCAGGATATTCTCTGAACAGTATTTTGGCTCTTAGTTTCTGTTCATCAGTCCATTTCTCTACTTGAGTTCGGGATAAGTTTAGCATGAAAAAAGTTCTAACTGCCTTGATTTTTCCACATACACCGGCAGTGCCTCTGGCTTGTTCTCAAAGAAGCAGTATGCTGTAAGGGCAGAACACAAGTTCATGATAAAGTTGTGTATCGAGCGGTGTCTTGAGTGAACAAGGTTGGCTTTGTTCTTGAGTAGTTCGTTAATGCACTCGATGATGTATCTTTTCCTCAGCATGATCTTGTCCCACATAGGCATCAGTTTATTCTTCATCTTAGCCTTGAGCCCATGAACGAGTTGGATACCTTGACCGAATAGGCTCTCAAAGAGTTCCTGCTTGATGTATCCTCTGTCAGCGAAGACCTTCCCAAACAAGACCTTTGCAAACACCGTCCATACCCTGTTATCCCTGTCATCCACATTTGCTCCTGTAAGACAGAACGTTATCACTTCACCAGAATCATTGCAGAGCAGGTGAAGCTTGAATCCATGGCACCAACCCATAGTACCCTTGCCGTCCTTGGCAAGGCTGGCAAAGACCTTATTGTAATATCGTCGTACATTGTGACATACGGGTATCATTGTGCTGTCAACGAACGTTATACCCGTACACTTGCCGAAGGCATAGAGCTTCATGAACAGCATCATCTTAAAGAACACTCTTGGCATGAGTTCAACGAAGCGATTATAGGAAACCGCGTCGGGAAAATCCTGGCGCATCACCCCTTTGACCCAATTCAAATAATACTCCTTGAAATTGCGATATGCGCCGAAATGATAGCATACCAAAATGGTCATAATCTCACTTTTCCGAGAGCCTGCCCTTGCGGTTTTCGGTAGTGTTTGCCGTCACTGTTATGAGACGGTAGACGCAGGTTTTTCGCAAATTCGGCACTCAAATTCTTATCAAACTCGTCGATTATACAGAAAATTTCAGTAACTTTGTCCTTGGTAATCATCGTTCAAAAATTTTGTAATCTATTGATTATCACCTATAAAGATACGAATTTTTGACGAGATTACCAACTTTTTAAAAAGCCTTTTTCTTATCCCGAACTCGCGTATTTCTCTGATGATTTGAACAACAGGTACCTACTTCTTACCAGCAGTTCACTACGTGTATCTCCATTTTCAAAAGTCAGTGGTTGATACGCTATCTTTTCTAACTTTGCATTCTCTTTCTCGTCATTTTGCTTGCTGTAAAGCTGCCCAGCGATACTCTATTCTCATCTGTTGCACGGCATCACTTGCAAGTTTCTGTATATGAAAGCGATCAATCACTCGTTTTAGCCTTTGGAAAACAATGCCTTACAATCTTACGCATACTATCGGACAAGTCCAAGGTGACCTCTTCTACGGCTTCCCGTTTCTTTTCATCTATCTTATCCAATACCTTGCAGACATCCAAGGATTTGGTTCCAGCAACAATGGCTACAAGACATCCTTGCTTGCCGTGTTTGTCCTATTAGTGATAATCGTATAGAGTTCACCATTGGACAAGGATGTCTCGTCTATTGCTATATTCTTACCAATATTATCCTCAAAGAGAAGCCACTTCTGAGCATGAGACAACTGATTCCAGGACCTGTAACCACTTAATGTTTCCTTGTATTGTTTCTCAAAACTACGTCCATTGATATGATAGAATTCCTCAAGCGTACGGCAGGTCACTGGGGATGTCTCCATACGTTTTCTTTTTAAAAAGCTCCGAACTCTTTGGAATAACGAGTGCCGGAGGCTGTAATATCTATCTGCAAGGGAAGAGAGAAACTCTTACCTGTACGAATATCTATCCAGCGACGTCGACGAAGAACCAAAAATAACCTTATGATCACGAATCGGAAAGTCCGTCACCTCGACAGCTTCCATAAAGCCTTTTGATTCAAAATGAAGATCATCGGAAAGTTCTTTCTCCATCTTCTCATCAAGATAAATACGTAACAATGAAGTATCAGACTCTATCTTAACAATAGAGAAATAATGTAATACATCACTGGGTAAAACGAATTCGGCTAACTGATATAGATATTTTTTTCTTCCATGATACAAAGGAAAGAAAATATATTAATTAAGAAAATTTCCCCACCTTTTTTTCTACTGAGCCAACAAAATTAATAGTAGACCAAGGGAAAAAAATTAAATTTTAAATCACCAATATTTGTTTTTTAACAAAAAGATTCAGTAAATTCGCACTTGGTACTTGATTCTACCCTCGTTTTCAGTCTTTGATTTTTATTTACATTATATCCGCTCGCACAGAAGCAAAAACATTGTTGTATTACGATTCCTTCGATTCCTTTGTTACATATCTCCACTTACCCTGTTACCCTGTCTTTACGTACCTTGCTACTGTCTAATTACTTACTTTGTTACCCTGTCTCCACTTACTTTGTTTCTCTGTCTTCAATTATTATGTCTTTTTGCTTTTTTTGTCAACAATACTACTGTAGTAATCATAATTATGAATTGTTAATTATGAATTTTTGAATTATAGTAGTTCTTGGTGGACATGAAAAAGCTTAGAAAACTTATTACTAAGTATTTCTAAGCTTTGAAG
>BNJV01002395.1_pt1 | contig 12900 bp, 25 predicted proteins | sample 8540591 | NCBI WGS metagenome assembly BNJV01 (sample SAMD00202457, study PRJDB9452) | human saliva metagenome | host: Homo sapiens
AAAGTAGAAAATTATATATAAAAGATGGCGAAACATGCGTTTCGCCATCTTTGTACATGTACTTAAACTACACTAATCTACGAGATTAGAATTGGTAGTTAAGGTCAACACGGTAGTAGTTGGATAATTTATCGTTAGTACCTGTTGCTTTATTAGTTTTTGTTGTTAAAGCCATAGTATGTAGTCAAGCCAACATTGTCTTGCAATGCGTAAATCAGATAAACGGTTAATCATAGCTTGTTGTTCAGCATTAGCGCGGTCTTGGTTAGCCATAGCTTTTGCTACCATTTGAGCCATTTCGTAACGAGTGATATCGTTTTTGGCCTTTGAAAGTGCCATCTGGATAACCGTTAACGATACCAGCTGCTGCCAATTGGGAAACTGCTTGGTATGCCTGCCCAAGAATCAGGATTTACTTACTTGTTCCAATAAGTCTTCCCATTGTCCCCAAATGGATTCTGGGCTGAATTGTTTCATACGATTACGTCCGGCTTGGCCCATGGTAACGCGAAGGTTTTGATCTTGCATTAATCGTTCCAAGGCCTCCGTCAATGGTGTTACCCCATCATCACATAAGATGCCTGTTTCCCCATCGATGATAAGTTCATTAACAGCAGAGCAAGATTTATAGCCAATTGCTGGCAAGCCCATGCTCATCGCTTCCCCTAATGAAAGCCCAAATCCTTCATAGGCGCTTGGAAAGGCAAATATATCTGCCGTAACGAGTACACTTGGTACATCGGTAGTCGTTCCCATAAAATGAACACGATCTCCAAGTCCCGCCTTGGATACGATCATATCCAACTCTTTCTTGTAAATCTTGCGGTCCTCTTGGCCCCATAACTCTATATCCCAATTTGGATACTTCGCGGCCAATGGGGCAAATGCCTCAATCAATAAATGTGGTCGTTTATGGTTCTTATCGAGTCGTGCTACAAATACGATTTTGTAACTGTCTTTCACCTGTGAAAGCTCCGCCTGCTCTTCATATTGTGGAATGGCATTGCCGATAACAACAGTCTTAGCCTCTGGCAGGTGATTTTTAATATGAGATTCAAAGGATGGCAATAATACTTGATTTACCGTACTCTTTGCAACCGCTTCAACCTCTTCTACAGGATAGGTATGGAAATAATCTTCCGGGTCTCCATGGCTCATGGTGATAACAGGAATATTTGTTTTCAAATCCAGCAATAACGCCTTTGATGCTGCCGGTTGATATGACACGATTACGTCTGGCTTGGTTCTATCTAACACGGACTGAAAATGACCCAATAGATATTTTTTGGTAAACTCATTATTCACTCCACGAGCTTTACGCTTATCAAAGGCACGCAAAATCTCCCGTTTTGCCTTGTACCAAAGAGGGATAGAATGACTTTCACCTTCATAATGACACAAATCATATGCTTCAATGCCCGCATCAAGTGGATAGTAGAAATCCCCCGTTTGCACATCGCTATACACAAGACTCACCTCGTGGCCACGACGCTGCATCTCATTGGCAAATGCAGCCGTCACCTTAGCAAGGCCACCTGTATCGCCTACCATCTTTGTTAAATTTGCTAATAAAATACGCATTACACTCACCTTTTTAATTGCTATCCCTTAATGATTTATTTTATTTAAGATGATACTTAAATCCCTAAAATAACTATCTATTTGCAACTAATTGACGTAAAAATGGCCCTACATTAGTACATTGATTATCATAACTCAACTTTTGTATAGCGCTCGTGTTATTGAAAGCTGTCTCAATAGGATGTTCTGCTGAGGAAATAATCTTATCTAATTGAGCACTATAGCCTTTTTTATAAGGTTCACCCAAACAGTTAGATAATTCTCGTCTATACCGAGCATTATCTGCATCAGCATCAACAGGTCTATCTGTCATTCTATAATAATGTGCTAATAACCAAACCTCGAAAGCAACATTTGAAAAATATTAATTCAACATTCTGCATTTGATTAGCTTCACGTCGAATACGCTCAAATTCAGCTCTAGATATATTGTCTCTATCAATAATAATATAATAATTTGAATATTGTTTTTCGCATAGCTGTCTCAAATCTATGCGCCTCACTCATACCAGAGAATACAGCTTGACCACCACTAGGTTTACCCCTTTTAACATCCTTGGCGGACATTTTATATCGTTGCAATATATTCTTAAAATATACTTCCTCAGTTTCGCCATCAACAATAAGTAAGTTTTTTAATTGCTTGACCCTGCTCTTAGACTGTCTCGCCATGATGAGCATCCTCCTCATGATCACTAATGCCCAATATATCTTTCATCATCGCATCATTAATAATTTGATCCGCACCATATAAACCATCTTGGTAATTCTTTTTAATATTCTTGATACTTTGCTCGTTAAAATCAAATGCACTATCTAATGTAGAAACACCTTCATAACTCTTATCTACGAACCAAATTTGATCCGTCCTAAGTGGAGCATCTAATATATCTGTATCATGGGTAGTAGCAATTAATTGTGTACCAGTACGATTCCATTCATTAAAAATGCGTAATAGAATATTCACTAATTTAGGATGTAGAGAACGATCAAATTCATCAATTAGAAACAACTTAGAATTATTTTTGATTTTTCTAGAATTGTCATTATAAGTAAGAGGAAAATACGCGTTCCTATACTCTCTGCTTCATAATCAACTTTAAAACTAATATTGTCTGGCCCTTCATGTTCACAATGGAGCAATAATACCTTTTCAGATTTATCGGTATCACTCGAAATAGGTACAATCACTTCTTGTGTTTTAATATCCTTAATATTAAAATCTGTCGCCCTTAGAAAATATAGTACCTTTTCTTTTAACTTTGGATTCGTATGTAAGGGTCTAAATAATTGTTGATTACGTAAATTATTATTTATAAGGCTTGGCATGAGAATATCTTGTGCAAACCATTCATAAGCCTCTTTTGCCTCTGGTACATTATTTGTTTGTGCAAAAAATAACAACGGCTGATTTACCCTTAATGATTCCTTTAAATCCTTTATTAATGATGGCATAGTAATCTCATCAGCAGTTCTTTTTAAAAAAATGACATTACCATTCATGGTCAAACATTCATTAATAATACCATCCCAATCATAATTGAGTTCATAATAATATGAATTTCCATTCTTGGTAAAATGTATCTTAAACAGTGTATCTCCCAATCCATTAGCAAACGTATCAAAAGGCAATGTCACTAAATCTGAAGGTGTACCATTTACTACAATCTGTCTAAGTAATTGAAATGCACGAATCACATTAGTTTTACCCGATGCATTACCACCAAAAATAAATGCTGACTTAACTACATCTATCTCACCTGATGATATGGTATTTTTCTTCGGCATAATCGGTTATACCTTCACCAACCTCCATAGAGAAGGTAACCTCATCCTTAAAAGATCGAACATTTTTTTAAAAAGAAAAAAATCTATAAGCACTATATCACCACCTAGTATTTAATAAATACAGATTATATCCGTTCTTATCATTATTAATGTAATTATAGCACAAATAATATAAGTACTATCTATAATTGATACCCAAAAAGATCCTAGAACCTCAATAATTTCATTATCTCTATAACCACTTCTATACAAAATAGAGGCATACACTAGAATAACTAAATAATTATAAATTTCAAAACTATCATCCCATACAAACAATCCATGACTACCTGTATTTCTCATTCTCTGAAAGTATTTAAACTTTACTTTAAACGTATCTATATCCTTAAAAGCAGAAGTAAAAAAACATCACTTGGTAACTTGCAATTCTTATGAGCTATTTTTTTCTTACTATATCTTCAAACATACTCATTAAAAAAATAATACCTTCTCAGTTAATGAGAAAGTAAAATTACTTAGGCAACTAATTAATTGATATGCTTTCTCCTTATTTTCATCACTGGTATTGAAATGATTTACCTCATACTTTAATTTTTCTCGCTAACGCTTTTTGCTTCATTACAACGTATTATTATATTATTATTTTTTCGCATTTATAAAAAGAGAATTCACGTTCTAATGCAGACATATAAGACCAACATCTGTCGATTTAATTTTATGTTTCATATCACTATTATCTGGCAGAAAATCTAATACAGGCATTAACTTCTTAGAATTTAATATTTCAAAAATATTAGAGAAATATCTATCAATCCGTTTTTAATAATATTACATTATGTATATTGGATACTTCCTTATAAGAATCACTATACCAGCAAAAATTATAATCCATTACAGGCACTAAACTTTTATCTTTGTTCTTATGTATAGAAATATCTATAAAATCTAACATTTTAACTTTAAACCTTATATCTTTTGCAACCCTAAACAAAAAAAAGCTAATAGATTAGAAACATATTGATGAAATTTCCAATAATCTTTGAGTTCTTGCGGATATTGAAAAAAATCATTTTTATATATGAGTACTTATTATTAAAATCAATACCATTTTTTTATTGATCGACTTATTCCAATATTTACTCCAATATGTACCTCAAATATGATTCCCTCAATATCAATATTATATTTATCAATATAATTTGAAGGTTTATTTATTTTTAATAGTATCTTTTGCATCATTAATATCTGTAGATACTATTTTTTTAAAATAACATCATCAACAGCTTCTCCATAAAACTGTAAACCATAAAAAGTCTTTCTACTTATATTTTTCCTCAATATCACCTATTAAAAAAATATCTAGTATAAAAAGCTAACTTCATATGAACCATTTGGAAAACCCATATGAAAACACGCTGTACCATTTCTAATAAATATAATTTTTTTACCTTGAGATGTTACACCATAAATAAATTCTTCTATAGACTCAGTCTCTCCCCATTTTCTAAGACCAATTAAATCATCCTTATCTTTAACAATTAATGTCACCCTATAATCAAATAATGTAAAAGAAACATTCAATATTCTGTTTACCAACATAACAATATCCACTTAATACCTCTTCTACCATAATAACTATCCCCAGTTATAAATTTCTTTATCTATATAACAAATAAGGCACCTATGAGTGCCTTATTATTTATAAATTACTATCTAATTATTTTTTTAGGTTTATATGAAAGCATGTCGATTGGTTTTTCTCTATGATTTGTTACAGTTAATTCCATTTCTTTTTGATACTACATCATATGAACAATGCTCTTCCACATATTTTTGAGGAACATCTACCCATTTTTCTCGCGTAAATTAATATCATCAAATAATTTAGATATTTTTTTCTACATAAGCATTCACATCTTTGACAGGCACTCTATATCCAGTCACATCATCAAAGATAAGATCATTATTCCCACCAATATCAGAACATACGGTAGCCAAACCACTACTCATAGCTTCTAATAAAGATGTAGGTAATCCTTCATGCTCAGATGGAAAAATATATACATCAGACAGTCTATGGTATGGTGTAACATCATCAACTTCACCGACCACAATAATCGAATTATTACATTGCTCACTTACTCTTCGAGCCTCATCTAATAATGTATTATCACCACCACCAACTATATAAAATTTACTATCTGGATAGTGTTCATATATTTGTTTCCAAACCTCTAAAGCTATAAGAATTCCTTTATTAGGTGCTACACGAGCACAGAATAATAAATTAGGAATAACGTTATCTAAGCACGCTTGTTGTTTTGCTATACATCTATCTTCATAGGAAACAAAAGGATATTTCTTTATATCGATACCATGTGGAATAACCGATATTTTTATCTGGATTAATATGAGCATCTTTAATAAAAACTTTCTTTAATTTCATGTGTTGTAGCAATATAATTATCACAAGATGCAAATAATTTTTTTCTCTAAATGATTGCTTATTATTAAATACTTCAGCCTTCCCCGTTAAAGCTAATGTAACAGGCTTATCTGTCAATTTAGCATATAATATAGCCCATACTGAAAATTTAGGTCTTCCTATAATATAAAAAAAGCATCAGTTTTACGGTGCGTTGTTAATAAACGCAAAAAAATATTTCAAACCATCTGATTAATCCATGTAATCGGACTAGATCAATACAACCATCATATAATTCACGAACTTTAGTAAACCAATACTTTTTCTTAGCCATAATTGTTACATGATGGCCTAGCCGAATCAATTCTTTTGCATGATTTAAACCATGTTTTTCACCACCACTTTGATTCGGCATCCCTGATTTATCGAATTTCTTTCCTACTGCAAAATCCTTAATTAATAAAACAATATTCATCTATTATTCCCCAACATTCTATATAGAAAAAAACTCTCCTAGTTTTTTTCTTATTTTTCTTATATTTTTTTCTTACGCTTATGATGATCCCATTTGTATAAAATCCAATCTTTTATCCAATGAATGCCTAAAAGTAAATCTATCCCAATATGTACCTTTTTTTAATATACACTCACAGTATATATCAGGAATATTTTTTTAATTCACATCTTAAATGTACTTTATCTAGATTATTATTAGCCATAAAATCAAGTATAGTCTCGTAAGTACATGAATTGATAAACACTCCATTACAATACCATATTAAATTAGAATTTTCAGATGATATTTCTTTTGCCATTCTTTAAACTACCTAAATATATAGATATATCTGCTTTTTTTCTCACCCTTATATGTTATCCATTCATAAGCAAACTGTTGATTTATTAAAATTTGTAAATAATAAGGTTTTATTAATGTTATCATTTATTTCGGGTCCCCTATACCAATAAACTTGATCACTATTAATTAATTGCATACTATGCCTATAAGCGGCTTGTGATGCGTGTGCTGTTAATGCTAAATATATTGGATTTTTAATTAATATATTGCCTCTACACGATTTTGGTATTGGAATACGTAAACGACTTTCCCATGATAAATCCTTACTAGGAGTAGACCACTGTTCTGGATGACTTTTAGGATTCATTACAGAAGAGCACCAATGAATAGATCTCCAATCATCAATAGATTCATAAGCATTTCCATAAGCAAATGTCGTATATAATCTTATAGTACTACCACTTTTCCATAGTTTTTTCATTACTGTTAAAACAGCTTCTTCACATTGCCTATGATCACGATGCGAGTCAAACCCGGTACATATAATAGAATGAGGTTGCACACTTACTATCAAATGCTCTATATCCCTGCAATAAAATTTCCCAAGAAATATTTCGATTTCTATAATTAAAAATACTATCCTTATGCTCATATACAGAATAGGTATCATATCCACAGTCTGGATAATCAAGAAAATAAATGTTTTGTGAAGATAAGCCTAATATTTTAGCTGCATCAATTGCTTCATTATTACGGAGTGGTACATCATACTCCCAGTCACCATTTGTCATAAATGCTAATGAAACATCTAAACCTTCTGCAATAGATCCTATAATTGTACTACTGCAACATTAATCTCATCATCTTGATGAGGCACGATTACTAATAATTTACATCCCCCAAAAAAGATGTATAGGAAAAACTACTATCACCATCTTTATCAAAATTCCCCATTTACTCCCCCAAAATAATAATAATATAAATTTATAAGCTTTTTTTAGTTTTTTTGACGTGCTAGTCGCAAATCTTCAATCGTATCTATATCAATACTATACGTATTATCCATAATATATGGTATCACATTATCATTAAAGCTTAAATTTTCATCAACTTCATTAATACAATTTATATATATTGCACCGTTTATCTTATAATAAAAAAATCCATATCTTGACGTCTAACAGTACTGTTTTGATTTAATATGGAAAGTAATTTACCATTTTTTTAATAGTTCTAACTAATATTGGTGAAATATCAATTTGATTTACACTAACTAGTGATTCTTGATTATTTTTTTAAAAAAATAACGACAAAGACTCATCAATATGTTTTTACTGTACGCATTGGAGAAGTTGGTTGTAATAAAATCAATACATCATACTCTCGTCCCATATCGCGTAATCTATTAATTGTATATATGATACTATCAATAGTTTTTTGAATTATCAGTAGCTAAGGATTTAGGCCTAAAAAAAGGAACTTCTGCACCATATTTTTAAACTAACAGATTTAATCTCTTCACCATCTGTACTAACAATAACATCATCTATATAGTTTGATTCTTTAGCGACTTCAATAGAATATGCAATTAATGGTTTATTATTTAAATCAATTATATTTTTTTATTAACAATACCCTTACTACCTTCTCTAGCCGGAATAATGGCTAAAATTCTCTTATCATTAAACATCTAACTTCCCCATTTACAAATCATAAGTTAATTTTTTTGTAGCGGGATATTCCAGAATTCTTCATTCTTAATTTCATTTAGAAATAATTCAGCACTATTTCCTTCACCCCAATTTAAATTTGCTTCTTTATGCTTCCTTACAGCTTTAATCGATTCTAAAAGATCACTCGAAACACACTCTACGTGATGTATTGTAGTCTCTTTTTCTTTTATCATATCGCCCTTCTTGTCTTGATCCTATATCAATTGTTTCAATACCAAAATAAGGTGCTTCTCTGACGCCCGCACTTGAATTACCGATTATAAAATCTGCATATTTAAGTAAAACAACAAAGGATTCAAATCTAACAGAAGGGAATACTCTAAAATTTCTTTTATTATCTAAACTGTGATATTCATCAATAATATAATGACTACCTAAATCATTATTCGGATATATCACTATAAAATTCTTGTTCGACTGTTTACATGCTTCTACAATATTCTTAATTTGATTTTTTTAATTAAGTCTACTTCAGTTGTAACAGGGTGAAATAATAAAATACCATAATTTTTCAAAAGGTATATCATAATGCTTTTTTTAACTGATTCAATAGATGGTAATTTAACACTCTTTATGATATCTATATCAGGAGAACCTATGACTTTAATATAATCTTTATTTTTCACCTAATAATATCAATCTTTTTGCATCTTCATTTGCAACAAAATGAATATGTGACAATTTTGTTATTGCATGCCGTATGGATTCATCAATTGTCCCTGAAACTTCACCACCCTCAATATGAATAACACGAATATTATTAAATGCTCCAACAATAGCTCCCGCCAATGCATCAGGCCTATCACCATGAACAACAATGCTATCTGGTTTATTTTTCTAAAAACATATTTAGTTAAATTAGTTATAGTCCTACCCATATCAAAACTAGTATTTGAAGTTGGTATATTCTCTTTAGCAATATAGACTTTATCAAAACCATCTTTTTAAAAATTTCATGATAAGTATTACCACGACTTTCTAATAAATGCATCCCTGTTACATAGATATAAGCCTCAAAACCTTTACTTTTTTTGATATTATATTTAGCAATGGTTTTTATTTTTCCCATAATCAGCTCTAGTTCCTGTTATAAAAAGAATCCGCCTCAAAAAAACTTCCCTCTCAAAATATGACCCCTATTCAAACATCCCATAATCTAAATGTGTATCAGATTTAATATAGCATGTAGCAGTTTTTCCCTAATAATGATTCAAAATCTTTAGCTAAGATTTTTCCAGTCCCAGGTCTTTTTACCCAAATATTTTGTTTAGTTAATTTTTCGCCAGGGTTTTTATATCTTGTATACTAACTACAGTTGCAAAGGCAAAATCAATAGTTACTTGTTCCTCTTGTATAGGTGCTTTTATACCACCTAACATTAATGGTATTTCTTTTGCAGCATTTATCAGATTTGCTAAATCACTTTTATCCATAGAGCAAATAATATCAGGTCCTTTTCTATTTCTTGTATCTGTAAAATGGCGTTCAATAATTTTAGCCCCTAAAGCCATTGCAGCAATGCTAGAGTTATTATTTAATGTGTGGTCTGACAAGCCAATAGGAATATCAGGAAACGCCTGCATCATCTCTTGCATTGCACCGAGCCTAACCCACTCAGGCTTAGTAGGATATAAATTTGTAGTATGTAATAATGCAAAATCAACATTACTATCTCTTAATATTTCAACAGCTTTATTGACACTATTCAAATCATTCATACCGGTAGAAACAATCATAGGTTTTCCAAAGCTAGCTATATGTTTTAACAAAGGAAAATTATTCATTTCCCCTGACCCAATTTTTATATCCTTTAACACCAAATGATTCTAACCTATCTGCAGCCGCTCTTGAAAAAGGTGTACTTATAAACTCCATACCCAAAGATTCTGTATACTTCATCAATTCATATTCTTCAGATTCATCTAAAGCAGCTTTATCCATTATTTCATAAATAGAAATATCAGCATTACCAGGAATAACAGACTGTGCAGACATGGCTCATTTCATCTTCCACAACATGTGTTTGATGTTTAACAAGAGATGCACCGGCCTTATATGCAGCATATACCATTTCTTTGGCTACAGATAATGAACCATTATGATTAATACCAATTTCAGGAATAATGAGTGGTAAACATCCATTCCCTACCTCAATGTGTCCAATATTAAATTTCTTCATTTATTGCTTCCCCTAAATCATGTAAATTTTTTTAACCGAAGTAACATACCCCAATTTTTTTCTGCTTTTATTAAAGAATTGAGTTAATTCATTTATTAATGTACTATTATCAATTTTATATTTTTTTCACTAATCAACTTAACTACATATGGATATAAATAATAACTCTTTATATTATATGATTCACTTAAAAATCATATGACAACATAACACACTAGAGTATAAAGAATATTGTTTAACTTTTACCCTTCCATTATTTAATAAATATAATTCCCATGGGTAATCTATATCTACTGTATTCTCAATATCAGATTCTATAGGATGTTTTTTTCTTAATAAATTTGGTTTTTTTATCCGTATCTGATTAATAAAATTATCCTGACAACGCGCTGTTTCATAATCAACATATTCACCAATTGATCGATTCTGAAACAAATGAAATAATTGCCTAATTTTAGCTTTTTAATGATAACTCAAATTTAAAAAGGCTGAGAAAAAAATATTTCTAATAAACCGTTTCCTATTAATAATTCTTTATAATTAAATATATAATTATATAATTCAATTAATTCTTTATTCCTACTCGATATTTTTCTCTATCTTATATAAATTATATTTTTTTAGAATAATTCGCTAATCTTGGATCATATAAATAAATATCTTTACATTCTATAAAAATTATTACATTGTTCAATATATGAGTCAAAATAAGATAAAACACCTTCATCAAAGAGTTTTTATATTAATAGCTAATTCTCTAATTTTCTGTGAATATTTATCTAAAATTGTTATATCACTAGTAAAAAAATAGACATATACCTATCAATAGAAAAAAACTATTATTACAATCAAAAGAATGTATCACATCTTTTTGTAACCATTGATTATTAGTATTATTTTCTATCAGTTCATTTTTTTATTATATATATATATTATTAAAAATATCTTTATCAATAAGTCTCTTAACCAACTTATTCCATTTATTTGAATTATAATTTACAAAAGAGTAAGTCCTTATTTTTCATTCGTTTTTTTGGCATAAATTTAATACAGTCATTAACTGTATCTCTCTACTAACCACATACAGAATAGATTTAGCTTTCTCCATTCTATCCCCCAACTAAAACTATTTATTATCCTTTTTATATATCGTCGTAAAAATACTATCAAGAGATTTAGTTAATACTCCATAATCAAATACTGATCTTACATAAAATTGACTTTCTAACCCTTTACAATATAAATTATCATCACTCATTATATGTTTTTAAAAGAACTAACTAGTGCGTTTATATTTTTTTATTCTCTACAATACAACCAACTTTATTATTATTAGTAGTATCTAGAGTAAAATCACTATAATTTGTAATTATAGGATATGTACCAAAAATACATTCCTTCTAAAAGTAGATATACAAGTGCTTTCACTTAAACTAGTCATACAAATAATCTTAGCACGTCTTAAATAAGAATATAATGTATTCCTATTGTTTATTTCACCAGTCATATTAATACAATTAGCTATGGCTGGATTTTTTTCTTTAAATAAAGCCACTTCCTTAGAAAACTCTTGAGTTGAAGGACCAATTAATAAAAAAACTCCCAGTTTTTTTACTAATTCTATCGGTAAATTTCTTATAGCATTTAACAATAAAGAATTATTTTTTTCATAAGTACCTAATCTTCCTACAGTAACAATAATATTTTTCTTTTTGGTAAAAGTATCAAGCTCAGTTAAATCTATATCTAATAAAGAAACTCCATTAGGTAAATATTCTATACGATTTTTTTAAATACAGATGTCTTTTTCAATGCTTCATAATACGACTTAGTTTCTACGGTAAATACATCTACATACGAGCTTTTTATTTTCTCAAACCAATTTTTAATAGTTTGGAATGGACCATTATTACAAAAATGATTAAAGCCGCCAATTCCCATATCTAATTTAATATACACAACGACGTTTGGATTATACTTCTTACAAAGTTTTGCTAGTTTCCAAGCTGTACTACCATAATGAAATAGCATGATTGCATCATATTCTTGAATATGTTCCCGAATAAATTGCTTTGCTAATGATACCTGTTTTTTATAATCTAAATCATCAGTTTCTCCAAGACAGACTGGTGTTACATATTTCAAAAAAGTTTGATTCCACTCAGTTTCTTGAGGTCTAGTTTTATAAAAAACATAGGTTGATTCCCAATTAAAATCTTTAGCCAAAGTATATAAAAACATACCACAATCTTGAAATGCTCGTGCGGGTGTATCTGATGCATTAAATCGAATATGACATATTTTTCTTTTTTTACCGTCTGCCCCCATATTTAACCCCATTTATTTCAAATATTGTTTTTATATTCCCTTTAATTTGTTCTTGATATCTATCAAGTAG
>BNJV01000366.1_pt1 | contig 12847 bp, 15 predicted proteins | sample 8540591 | NCBI WGS metagenome assembly BNJV01 (sample SAMD00202457, study PRJDB9452) | human saliva metagenome | host: Homo sapiens
TTTACTCCAGTTTCCAGGAACCTTTTCATTTTTTCAATGCCCATGAGCTACTACAACAACGGCATCTGCCCGCCTCTTCCTTCAATTTTATGTTGTTTTCTGAGTTTCTTTTATTGGTGACACAAAATAAAAATCATTTCAATAGCTGCAGTCTTCCTCAAATTGTGACGACATCGGGTTGAAAGCCCAATAATCCCAATCTTTCACGCTTCCTTTTCAATAATTGTAGCGGTCATCCAAATATCTGCTTTTATCTTTTGAAAAATTAGTGTCATTTTCTCAGACATTTTTCTAATGATAATACAAATTAGCAGTTAATTTTACATTTCATATCGCAAAATATTCTGATAAAAGTCGGCATTCCAAAATTAAATTGTGATTTCCTGGCACAAAATATCATATCCCATATAGTTCAATATCTCTGAATGGGTGTTTTGGTGCCAGTGCAAATTTTTCTATCCAATTATCTTGAATCGCATCCCCAACTTCAACTAAAATCACATTTTTATCTCTAATCACCAGTGTGGAAATCTGTGCATAAGAACCTGACTTGTCCTCTTCATCAGCTCGCATAGTTCCGGCAAGCACCCCTTCCATGAACATCACTTGTTCCTAGTATTTTTACTTACTTCTCGTTTTATTAAAAGCAGTATCCGTATGTTTTCTGTTGTCATAATATCTATATTTCCTTTTCATTTTTATTTTTCTATACTTAAAATAAAAACATAAAATCCTCGTAAAATAAATAAATTCTAGAGTTAAAATAAACTATTTATAGCATTTTGTGAACTACATTTACATTTATCATATTTTCCATTTTTCTCTAGCTTCGTAAATCGAAAACTCCTGCCATATACTTCATTCAATTCATCTTAATATAATATCTTTTTCCAAATCAATCTCATAGTCATTCGCACTGTAATAATATAATAAAAACATCAAACACTTCTCTCTTCAATGGTACTTTTTATATTTTCCATCCATATCTCTACATTTTTCTAATATTTTCAGCCAATTCCTCCCAAATTCTCAATTAATTTCAAAATAAGTCTTGTCCATTTTCCTTTTTATTCTGTTTAATTTTATCATCCTTTGTTTCATCCAGAGTTCCTTTTTCATTCTTTTATCAAATACTGCACTTCTTTAGTGTCATATCATCACTATTATATCCATAAAACTCACCTCCTTCTTTTTCTAAATTCTTGGTAGCAAATACTTAAAATTAATGTTTTTATTTTACACAATATACTGTTATTAATGAATCATAATTTTATATTTTTATACAACAAGATAGTTTTATTTCAGCAAAATTTTGTTAAAGAAAAATAACTGTTTGAGATTTTTGAAATATGTTTTGAAATTATACACAGTTATTTCAGTTAAAAATAATCTTGGTTCAAAAATCGAGTTTTATTTTTCTTTATAAGAAAGTTTTGCGTAGCGGGAGTGCAGAGGTATGGCGTCTGATATCTCTGCGTTACTAATATTAAATAAAAACAAAAATATTTATTAATCAAAAATAAATCTGTAATCAAAAGTGTCATTTATTTTCATTTTTAAAAATTAGTATTTGAAGATTACGTTTGTAGATTTTGAGCTCTATCTCTTTTCTTTTCTCTTTCAAATAATCTATAAATATTTTTAGTATCACTTAAATGAGTATCTCTTCCACGTTTTTGAGCAGTAATTTTTCCTAATGTTGTAACCATCTTTTCCCTTTGGCTATATAAGAGTTTACAGCTATCATGTAGGATTTTTAGCGTCAATTGGTACCCATTTTTGCTTTAAAGTCAAATACTTCTATGACTCTTGTTCCAAGTGTTTCCTTCTCTTTGTGGCTTCGTATCTAATTCCTGCACCATAAGTGAATGCTACCCGCTGAACCTCCATTTAGGACATAGTCAATTGCATCTTCAGTGTCTGTTTCACTTCTGCACCTGTGATGTCAGTTATAAATACTGTGTTTTGAAGTAAATGGCAGTAATGAATAGCTAAATCATAAGTGAATACACCTGGATTTAATGTGATTCTTACGTTACCAGCGTTTCCGATTACAAAAGTCAACGTTTCCAGTTCCTGTATTTCTTAACTTATGTAAAACTGATTCAGCTACAAGAGTTGTTGCGAAAGAACCGTCTTTATTGTGAGGTCCTGGTACTCTGTTGTCTGAACCCTGGAATTTCTTCTGTAATTTTACCAACTGTACGTTTTCCCAAGTTCTGTTTTTCTTTTTCTGGTATCTTTCAAGAAGCTTTTGCTAAAAGCTGGATCATTTTGATGGCAGCTATATTTTTATTGTTTTATTGAGCTTTAAAAATTTCATTTTTCTTTCTGCATCTAACTGAACTGCCTTTCCTTCAGCATTTTTCACTTCAAAAAGTCATCTCCAATTAGAAACTTTTCGGTGTTGGGATTAATTCGGTAATTACTTCATTCTTTATCAAATTTTTGGCTTCTATTTGTCCCATAAATATGAATAATTCCATGCTTCTGCAATATAAACTGGATTTTCCGTTAGTGAATTTACTTTTTAGGGAGTAACTGCTCTTTCTTCAGGAACTAATCCAAATTGTTCAAATTCTTTCCTAATAGATAATGAGTGTCCCCAGTTATAATCAAATCAACTCCGTCAACTTTCTCCAATTTCACATTTTTCATATCCTGAATGGGATACTAATTATTATTTTATTTATTCCTTGCCTTGTAAACTCATTTACATATTTTTCTCGCTGTTTCAACTTCATCTAAAGGAAATTTGATGTCATCTCCCCGGACTAGATGATTCCCAGTCTTTTTCACAACATCTAGTCCTATAATTCCAATATTTTGCCCACCAACATTTTTTATCATATATGGTTTCCATTTTCCTTCCAGAATGCTTCCTTTATCAGGCACAACATTTGCTGAAACTACTGGTATTTTCAAGACATCTAAAAATGATTTTAAAAGTTTGTTCCCATCGTCAAATCATGATTTCCCAATGTACAAAACGTCAAAATTTATTGCATCTCATAAGCTCAGCATCAGCTTTTCCTTCAACAACGTGTAATAAAGCGTCCCTGTCAGTGCATCTCCTGCGTGGAGTACAAGAGTATTTTTATTACTCTGTCTAAAATTCTTGATTGCCTGTGCCACTCTTGGCAACCCTCCAATATGTACCGTAACAGTCTTTTTCCATTGAGTTTAAGAGGCATCCTCTTCCAGATGCGAATGATGATCATTAATATGAGCCACATTTCAGCTCAAATGCTGAAGATGGACTTTGTTTTTCGCTCTTTCGACTGTTTTTGCCTCCTCAAACCTGCTGAAAATAATGCAGATGCCAGTCCCAATAATCATTAATTTTCATAACTTTTTCCTCCTTGAAAAAGATATTGTATTTCAATATAATTATAACTTGATTTCCATCACTAAAAAATAAAATTTTTATAAAAACATGGATTTCAAATGGATTTTACAATATTTTAAAATAAAATAATGTTATAATTCATAGATAATTTTTGGGTAGAAATTATCATTGAAATAAATTTTATCAAATCAAAAGAAGGAGATGATATAATGAATATCATTTTATGAAAAACTAATTTTAATCTTAGGAATACTTGGATATTTCAGTTACTTCGTTTGCAGTAACTAGAAGACAATAACAGTTGTATACGTAAAAGAGAACCTGTATCGTAGAATAAGAAGAAGATACATCTATAAGAGAGTGCCAAAAGAAGAACTGAAAAACTGTATATGTAAAAAGAACCTCTCGTAGACAAAGACAAGCAAGAATAGACTGCTGGAAGAAGAAGGCTGCTAGAAGAAGATAATTTTTAACTTTAATACAAGGGTAATACATAACTACTACCTTTGTTTTTATAATTATTTTTAAGTTATTTTTATCCATATTTATTTATCATTTAAACAGAGAATGTTTATTAAATTTTGAATTACACACTATTTAATAAAGAATTAAAACTCTTTGTCCTAATATAGTTTCTATTTTTTATAATGGAGTTTAGTGTGAAATCAAGAGACTGAAATAACAGCCCTGAGTTAATAAATTAATTTAAAAGTTGTATTCTTTACTTTCCACTGTTCCAGTACAATATGTACCCAAAGATCCGTATATTCCTAATGTTACTATTAACAACTATTTTATCCAATTACCAAACAAACCTACTGCACTGCATTAAATTTTAATCTTTTACCTTCAATACAGTATGATTTATTTTCAAACCACAAATCATGCACAATGCCCACGGATAACAAATTCCAAACGTACAAGATGTTATAAAGAGCCTAAAATAATCCACCAATGTAACTAAAGCAGCCCACCGTCAAAAATAACTTTTATTTTCCATAATTCCTCCTTATAATTTTTAAATTAATTATAACACAAAATATTACTTTATCAAAAATTTTCATTTAAATAAAAAACAGCAGAAAAGATACAGCTTTCATATATTTGGTGTATATTATAGCCATACTGTTCCTATATCCAATAAAAATCGAAGTATCTTTTATTATACTTCTGTGTATTTATTATAATTTTTATTTTTACCATGCAGAGTTTTATTAGAACTTCTTTTCCATAGCCAACTGTCTCCTTTGTGATTCGTGAGCTGTAGAGCGCTTTGAACTCTTATTCTTATTCCTAATTCTCTTTGCGGCTAAGATATCATCGTCACTATCACCGTAGTGAGATTGAGACGTTGTGTTTTTGATATAGAATGATTTGTCATATTTGTAGCCACCTGTTGAGTGTGTGTCTAGCTGTGATTCTATAAACTTCTTTTTGGCAGTTCAGTATCTTTGCAATGTTTTTAGAAAGTTTTGTAGAAGTGTAGTTTTTGTCTTTTGAATGTTTTGTTCTTCCTGTGATGAAAAATACGTTATCTCCTCTTTCCAAGTGCATTTTTATCAAGTCTTTTGCAGATTGTTTTGGAATTGAATGTTCATCTCCATTTTCAGCTACATAATCCCAGAATTTTTGGTTGTACAGGTAACTTACAGCTCTCTCTTTATCTCCTGAATTTGGAAATAATGTTGCCCATAGATAAAGTATCCGCTTGAATGAAGCAATGTATCATCAATGTCAAAACTTACATTAATCGGTCCTTTTCCCTCCAGACTTTTCTTAATGTCGTCAACAGACACAAAATGAACAGCCTTCTGAACTTTATCTGTCGAATAAAATCTCTCATGAGTATAAAGGAACTTTTGGCCCTGCTGCAAATACTACAGATGCAGCAAACAAAATAATAATGCTTTTTCATAACATTTCCTCCTATATTTTTATTTTACTAAATAAAACTTACTATCGCATAGGTTCACAACCTATAAACTCTCCCTTTAGCTGTATAAGTACATATATTTCCTGTTTTTCTCTCCTGTAGGAATTTTAAAATAAGGAACAACTTACAGATGTTAATGTAGATAAAACCAATATTATAAATATCTTTAACTTTTTCATAGAAAAACCTCCTGAAAAATAGTTTGTTATTTAAAATTTTAAAATTGTAAAGTCAGATGTTCTCCCAAAAGAAAAACATCTCCAATTCCTATATATCAAAATACAATTGATTTAACCCTTGTCATGCTTTCTATACTATTCCTTGAACTCCTGCTCTCGAACCTTTGATTCCTAAGAATGGGAAGCTGTCTGGACCTCTTTTGAGTCTTGTTGTTTGTATGAACTGTTCCTACTTCCAGCTTTTCAGCAATTTCAAATGCCAATGGAAATTTTTGTAAATACTGCTGATTGTGAGTCCATATTCTGATTTATTTGCAATTTCTATTGCTTCATCTACAGAATTTATTCTGATAATTGGCAATACTGGTCCAAATGGCTCTTTCCTATGCAATTCTCATATCAGTTGTTACATTGTCAAAAACTACTGGCCATATTAAGTCTCTTTTACTGTTGTCAATGCTTTTGCACCTTTTTCCTGTGCATCTTTATCAGTCCTTCAGATAAAGTCTGCTGATGGAGTGTCGATTACTGTTGCAATATCAGCACTGTCAAAAAGGATCTCCCACAGTTAATCAACTTCTGCTTTTATCAAATTAGCCAATTTATCTGCAACAGAGTCCATTACAAGCACTCTTTTAATTGCAGTACATCTTTGTCCAGAATAGCTGAGTGCTCCTGCCACTATATCTTTTGCAGCTTTTTCCAAATCAGCATCTTCCAGCACGATTCCAGCGTCTTTTCCACCTAATTCAAGCATAATTGGTCGTCATTTCCAGCAAGTTTCCCAATTTTTCCCCAATTGGTGTACTTCCTGTAAAGTTTTATAAAGTTCACTTCTTTATGTTCAATCAACAATCTCCTATTTCAGAACCTTTTTCCAGTTACAGAGTTAAATACTCCCGCTGGAATTCCAGCTTCTGCAAAATACTTGAGTTAATAACAATCCACTAATTGAACCTTGTGTAGGTGGCTTGAAAAATTACTATGGCATTTCCTCCTATTAATGCTGCGTAATTTTAGATGCTGATAAATTTACTGGATAATTAAATGGTGCGATTGCAAGTACAACCCCAACTGGCTCTCTTTTTACTGCCCCATATTTTCTCTTGCTTCCAGCTTCAAATCCTCCACCGTTTACAAATTCACCTGTGATTCTAAGTCCTTCTTCTGCAGCATATCTAATCAAATCCGCTGTTCTTACTACTTCGGAAATAGCAGCCTTAATTCCTTTTGCCACTTTCTTTTGCCAAATTTTCCCCCAATTTTATCTTTATCTCTTTCAAGAATATCTGCAGCCTTATTCAAATAAGCCGCTCTTTCTACAGCTGACAATGCTCTCCAAGCAGGTAAAGCCTTTCTGGCAGATTCCATAGCAAAGTCAACTTCTTCTCTTGACATAGCTGGTACAGTTCAAGTTCTTCCCCATTTATTGGCGAATAAATAGTTATTGTATTTTTAGAGTCTTTCCACTCCTGTCTTACTAAATTTTGATAATTCATCAAAATCCTCCTTATTTTTGTTTTTCTATATTTTATATTTTAGCATATATTTTTCATAATTTCATATATTTTTCATATATTTTACATTTTAAACTTTCTTATTAAAAATTTAACTGATTATTAAAATAAAAATATTATAGCTAATTACAAGAAAATATTAATAAATAAGTGGAAAAATCTCTATTTTAGTTCATAATTTATTCCGAAAAATTTACTTTCTTCCATAATTGTCCACAAATTCCTCCACAGACAAAAACCTTTCCATTCATTTCTATTTCCTTAGACAGATCACTAATATACGGCTGTTTTACCATACTTTTTTCCAAAGTGTCAAATTGCCAGAAAATATCACGTTTATCTCCATCAGTGATAATCTCTCCATTTGTCATTACGATTACCCTGTCAAAATTTTTTACTACAAATTCCATATCGTGAGTTATTGTAATAATTGTTTTTCCCTGTTTCTGAAGTTCATCAATTAAGTTATGCAAAACTTTCATTCCTTTAAAATCTTGTCCCTGCTGTCGGCTCATCCATTACAATGACATCTGATCCCATTGCAATTACTGCGGCTATTGTAACAAATTTTCTCAGTGAATATGGCAAGTTATATGGATTTTCCCTTTGATATTTTTCAAGCTCTGTTAATTTTATGGCATTTTCTACCATTTTTTTTATTTCATCAGGAGAATATTTTAATTTTTTTGCTCCAAAGGCTATTTCATCGTAAACATTATTGTGAAATATTTGATCCATTGGATTTTTGAAAAAAACATATCCAACTTTTCGGCTCATTTTTAGCAACTGTGTAATCTTTTTGTGTTCCAGTCATCTGTAATCACATCTCCGCTTACTGGCTTTAAAAGTCCATTCAACATTTTTACCAATGTCGTTTTCCCAGCTCCATTTTGCCCAATAATTGCAACTTTTTCGCCTTTTTTAACTTCAAGAGAAACATCATTAAGCACATTTTCAGTTCCATTTGGATATTTAAAACTCAAATTTTTTTACAGTGATAAAACTCATAATTATAGCTCCTTTAATAAATTCTATTAATAAATTATCTTTAATAGTTATTTTATTGTTCCAGCTCTTCTTTTTCTTCTTCATATATTCTGTAACTGTTCTAAAACTAAAAAAAGTCCCAAATATTATAAAAGTTACTGATATTATTAATAAATTTTTGTAAAAATTGTTGATTAAAAAAATTTCATTTAACGAATTAAAAAAACTCTGCTGTAAATTTTTGTTTTCTCAGTTGAACTTATAAAAATATGCCAGTTCAATCACATTTCCAATATAAATTGTTATAATTGCTGGAATATATGCGAGAAAAAAAGAGCTGACAGCAATTCTTTATTTGACGGCTCTTTCTTTTCTTTTTGGTGCAAATCTGCTTTCTATTCTTATCCTTTTTCATTTTTCAAAAATTTTTTTATCATATCTGTTTAATCCATATGTCCAGCCACTACATATTCCTAAAAAAATCAGTGCTTCAAAAAAAGGTATGTATTTATTAACAAATATTTTTAAAAAAAGGCAATATAGGCAATAAACAATTGTCATCACAAAAAAATAACAAAAATAATTCCTAATAAGCCTGACAAACATCTTTTTCATCAAAATTTCCCTTTCTCACTTTCCAAATTTTTCTTATTTTTCTAATAAAATTTAGGATATTTTTTTATCAAAATTTTTCTATTAAGTTTTTTTAATAAAATTTCCTGACAAATTACTGTATTTTTTTAGCTTCAATTTCAAGAATCGTATTCTTTTTTTCAAATCACTTACTGTAATTGTGCCGATTTCAAATTCAATATTATAATTTTTCCCAATCATAAATCTCATTATCAAATGTTACAGACTTATTTGATACTTGTATTTTTGGGTGAATTTTCAAAAAAATCTGAGTCAATTTCTGCAATCCTTCTTCGCTTGAAAATAAGAATTTGTTTTTTTCACAAAACCTTGATTTTTGAAATGGAAAAAAATCTCAACTCCACCATTTTCAATATTTTTCTACTGCTTTTGAAAAATTCTTTTTCTAAAAAAACATTTTTTTGAAATACTGAAAATAAGTCATAATCATACCCGCTTCCATCTATCTTTTTTTCCAATTACCACCATCAGGTTTATACAAAAATTTTAGAAAACTTCTTCATTTGAAATACTCTATTATCCTTAAAGAAAAAAATATTTTAAATTTTTCATAATACACTTTCTCTTTTTTTGAAAATAAAATAATCATCATAAAATTCTATATTAGGAAATTTATTTTTTATAGTAAAAAAATAAATAATCCATTTAACAACATAAATAATATAAATAAGACTATTGAAGTTGAAACAGAAGATACGCTAAATCCTTTTTCTATTTCTTTTTTTACTGTGAAAAAGCAACATTATATCCAAAAAAATATTAAAATTCCTAAAATTTCGTATTCTCGGTTTGGAATAAAATATTGTCCAGTCTATTTTTTATAATTTTTTTCAGTTTCCCTTCTTTCATAAAAATCCTTTCTCTTCCAATAACTTTCTATAAATCTCAAAAATTTTCATTTTCAAAAACATACAAAAATTTACTTTTTTTCTATAAAATTATTTTTCTCCAAATATTCTATCACAGCGTTAATAGCCGTCTTTTGCAGCTAAATCTTTTGGAAATCTATACACCCCTGTCGAGATATTTGGAAAAGGAAATATTTTTCAGTTTATTTTTTTCAGCCAATTCTAAACTTGAAATATAGGCTTTTTTTAACAATTTTTTCTGCAAATAATTTTACTTCATTATTCTTTCCTGACTGCCAGACAGGCCCAACTGTATGAATTACATTTTTAAATGGCATGTTTCCTGCTCTTGTAATAACAGCTTCCCCAACGTTGCATTTCCCTTGAGAATCACGTATTTTCATACAATCTTCTGTTATTTCCTTTCCGCCTTTTCTATGAATTGCACCATCAACACCACTGCCTCCAAGCAAAGAAGAATTTGCGGCATTGACAATCACATCAGCAGGGATACTCGGTAATATCGCCTTTTACAAGAACGATTCTATTTTTTTCAAATCTTTTTGGTTTCATAATTTTTTTCCTTTTAAATAAATATTTTTAAGATTTGCTTTAACAATTTTTATTTTTTTCAATAATTCCCACTATCTTTTCTTTGGTTATAGGAATTTCTTCAAACTCAACTTTTCCTGATTTTTTTCAAGTTCATAGGCAAGCATCGAATACTGTGTCATACCAATTTCCTTTTTCCAGCAAAAATTTTTATTATTTAAAACTTCTTCTGCTTTTCCACTCAAAAATTATTTCTCCTTCATCAAGAACAAGAATATTTTCGGCATATTCTGCAATAAGTTCAAGTTTATGCTCAACCAGAATTATTGTCTTTCCTTCATTTGCCATTAAATTTATAATTTTGAAAATATCTTCCGTTCCTTTTTGGGTCAAGTTGTGAAGTTGGCTCATCAATAACGAGAATATCAGGGTCCATTGCGATGATTGAGGCAAGGGCGACTCTTTGCTTTTGACCGCCAGATAAATTGTATGGATTTTTATCACGAAGTTTTTCGATTTCAAGAAGCTTTAATATTTTTTCCACTTCTGAAATTATTGTTTCACGTTCTATTCCTAGATTTTCCAATCCGTAAGCTATTTCTTCAAAAACTGTATTTTTAACACCGCTAATTTGAGTAAATGGATTTTGAAAAACGAATCCGATCTTTTGGACGATTTCCTTTTGGCTATAATCTTTTAATTCCTTGCCTTCCAAAGTTATTTTTCCTGTTAGTTCGCCTTTGTAAAAATCAGGCACAAATCTTCTTAAAATATTGCAAAGTGTTGTTTTTCCACTTCCATTTTTTCCAATTACAGCCCAAAATTCGCCTTTTTTTATTTCGATATTTATATTTTGCAAAGTATTTTTTTCTTCCAATGGATACTTATAGTTTACATTTTCTAATTTTGAGATAGCCCATAAAACCCTCCAAACAATACTCAAAAACTATAAAAATAGCCAGTATAACTTTTCATTATTTTTATCATTTTTGTTTCTTCAATATCGTACAATATTGTTCTTTTTCTCCAACAGAAAATCCACGTGCTTCTAATGTAATCTGCCTGCTCTTCTGTATTCGCATTATGGAAGACAGCACAAGTGGAATAAATATGGGAATTAGCGCCTTTGCCCTCTGACAAAGACATTTCCTTCCAGTTTCAATTCCCCTTGCCTTTTGTGAATCCATAATCACATCTGCCTGTTTTTTCATTTTCTGGTATATTTGCAAAACGTAAGCATTAGAAATAAATGCAGCTTTTGGATTTAAGTCCTTTTTCAAGTGCCAGTGTAAAGTCCTTTACTGGAGTTTGATTAATAGTCAGCATTGTTAAAGAGCAGCTACAATCGCCGTTAGTTTTAGATGTTAAACCCTATAGCGTCATTACTCCCTTCCTTGTAAACCGAAATAAAATCCAAACTTTAACCAAACTTCACCTGATGGTATCAAAAGGCTTTTGAATAACAAATATCGTCTGTAAAAAGCCAGAATAAAACGTCTAAAAATATTCTTTACTCAAGTATATTTAACTTATTTTCAAAAGAAAGCAATAATTCCACAAATTGTATCATTGAGTAATCCATAAGTATGTGACTTGGAATAATAAATGCTGATATTATCAATGCGAAAGCCAAATATAGCTTTGTCAAGTGGGTAAAGTTTTTTAAAAATCTTTTTCATAACTTATTTGTTTTTCCTTATTTTTATTATTTTTATATTCTATCCTTTTGATTATTTATATAATTTTCTCCATATTTGAATTTTATCAAATATCTAGGCTGACATTGCTTAATTATTGCCATATGCAACTATTGCTGTTATAATTTTATCAGTTGTTTCTGTAATAAAATTCGTACTAAAAACTGCTTGTCCAAACTATTTTGACCTGTTGCTATGAAAAATGCAGTTACTCTCAAATGTAGAATTTCCAGTATCCTACCATAAACCATTACTATTATTGGTAGATACAACTATTGCAATGCCAAAAAGGCAAAAACTGCACATACTAATTGTTTTTTTATTACTAATATTTTTCATTCTAAACCTTTGCTAAAGAAATCCCATAGTAAGCGCCATAATACTGCCACTGGTATAAATGCGAAAATATTCAGGAGAAAAACTTCCTGTAATTAAACTTGTAATAACTAGCTGTTACGACCCAACCCAAGGTCCCTGCTATAAGGCTGATAAACACTGTTCCAATTGAATCAAGAAATATTGGCACTGTAGTAAATTTCGCAAGCCCAAATCCTGTAAAATTAATAGCTACCGCTACTGGTATCAACAAACTTGACATTAAAGAAAAATCCTCTTTTAAACTTTTCATTTTTCTGCCTCCTTAAAAATTTTATTTTACTATATTTTAAAACATATTTTTCAATATTTCAACCTTTGGAGGAAAAGTTTTTGTTATTTTTAACTATCTCCATTAAATAATGTTTATCTTAATTTTTATTTCAGTTATTCAGATTAAAAGATATCTATTTTATATATTCAAGTTTATTTTAAGCATTTAAATTACACGCTATTCCTACACTCTCGACTTCTTGAATTTTTAATTTTTCACTATAGCTTGTTTAAAATTTTCTATTCAAAAATATCCTTATGAACTTTTGAAACATATTTTGAAAATTATGTAGCAATCAAAATAAAAATTAAACTACTAAATATTTTAGACTTAGTAAAAGGTTTCTTACTTTTGTTAAATTAATAATATGTATATACAAAATAAATCTTTACAAATAAAATTTTTGTAGTATAATATTTTCATATACAAATATAAAGAGATAAAAAGTAAAAATATACAACAACATTCTTAGAAAGGAAAGA
>BNJV01002336.1_pt1 | contig 12829 bp, 12 predicted proteins | sample 8540591 | NCBI WGS metagenome assembly BNJV01 (sample SAMD00202457, study PRJDB9452) | human saliva metagenome | host: Homo sapiens
GAGAGACGAGGCCTAGAAGCGACGGCCTACAACATCAACACCGGTGAGATCGTCGACTGGGCACCCACCACCAACGGCACCATCAACACCATTGCCGCCTCCGCCGATGGCCAGACCCTCTACCTGGGTGGCGAGTTCACGACGCTGAACAATCAGACGGCCTGGCGCGTCGGAGCGGTCAGGGCCTCAGACGGTCAGCGCTCTCCGCTGGCCGCCCTCGGCCAACGGCAGCGTCAAGGCCCTGAGCGTCTCCCTGACGGGCAGACGCTGGCACATCGGAGGGGCCTTCACCCAGATCAACTCCTCGGCCCGCCAGCGCGTCGCCGCGCTCAACCTGGGCAGCCAGCAGCTGACCAACTTCGCACCGAAGATTGACAACTACTACGTGCGCAGCATCGTCGAAGCCGTTGACGGCTCGGCCGTGGCCATCGGCGGGGCCTTCGAGTCCGTCTGAGGGCAGCGACAATCCCGGTCACGGATCGCCGTCTTCGAGAAGGACGGCAGCCTGCGCAAGAACAACGTCTCCAGCGTGGTCCGCGGCGCCGGCGCCGAGGCCTCCGTCATGAGCGTCAAGGCCGACGAGCAGGGCCTGTACGCGGCGAGCTACTCCCGGCTCGGCACCTTCGAAGGCGTCATGCGCCTGAACTGGACCACCGGGGACATCGACTACATGGCCGACTGCCACGGCGACTCCTACGACGTCCTGCCGGCCGGCGACGTCGTCTATGCCGCCAGCCACTCCCACGACTGCTCCAACATCGGTGGCTTCCCGGACGTCTCCTACCACTACCACAACGCGGTGGCCTACACGAACGCCGCCACCGGAACGGTGAAGGAGAACAGCGCCGCGGGCTACAAGAGCTACGCCGGGCAGAACGCCACCACCAACCTCAACTTCTACCCCGACTTCACGCCGGGCAAGATCTCCGGCGCCATCCAGGCGACCTGGACCGTCGAGGGCAACGACAAGTACGTCGTCTACGGCGGTGAGTTCCTGGCCGTCAACGGCACCGCCCAGCAGGGGCTGGTGCGCTTCGCCCGCCGCGACATCGCCCCGAACAAGCAAGGCCCCATGGACAAGGGCGGAGCCTTCAAGGTCACCGGCTCCTCGCCGCGCGCCGGGGTCGTCTCCCTGTCCTTCAAGGCCAACTGGGACAGGGACGACAAGGCCCTGACCTACAACGTCTACCGCGACTCCATGAACGGCCAGCCGGTCACCAGCCAGACGGTGAGCGCCGGCTTCTGGGAGCGCCCCGATCTCAGCGCCACCGACGTCGTCGACCCGGGAAGCACGCACCGCTACCGGGTCCAGGTGACCGACCAGTGGGGGGCCTCCACGGTCTCGGACTGGGTGACGGTCAAGGCCGGTGAGGGCCAGGGCCTGAGCAAGTACGGTGCTCGCATCCTGGCCGACGGTGCCGCCCACTACTGGTCCTTCGACGAGACCGACGGGGACAAGGCCGAGGACTTCGTGGCCCAGCGCAATCTGACGATCCGCGGCAAGGCCTACAAGCGCGGAAGCCAGTCCGTCCTGGGCTCGGGAGCCTCGCTGGGCCTGACCTCGGACAGCGCGAACAAGTCGCACGCCGCGACTCGCGTCGCCTCCCAGGCTCCCACCGCGTTCTCCATGGAGACGTGGGTCCGCACGACCTCGACCTCGGGCGGGGAGATCATGGGCTACGGCTCCTCCTCGACCAACCAGTCGTGGAGCCGCGACCGCATGGTGTACATGCGCAATGACGGCACGCTCAGCTTCATGCTCTACCCAGGGCAAGCTGACGACCATCACGACTCCCAAGAGCTACAACGACGGGCAGTGGCACCACATCGTGGCCTCCATGAGCCCCACCACCGGCGCCATGCTCTACGTGGACGGCAATCTCGCCGCCTTCGACGGCTCCATGACCGAGGGACAGAGCTACTCCGGCTACTGGCGCATCGGCGGGGACGCCCTCGGCGGGGTCAACGGCCAGCCCTCCAACACCAATATCCAGGCCGATATCGACGAGGCCGCCGTCTACAGCACGCCGCTGTCCGCACGGCAGATCGCCGAGCACTACACCGCGGCCACCGGCAAGCAGGTCCAGGCCGACGACAACGGCGGCAAGGACGGTGCCGGCAAGGACAAGAAGGACAAGAAGGACAAGGCCGAGGAGGGCAGCGCCCTGCTGGACGACTCCTTCGAGCGCAGCGTGAACGGCGGTTGGGGCAAGGCCAAGGCCGGCGGTGAGTGGAAGACCACCTGGAACGCCGCGGCATTCTCCGCCGACGGCACTAGCGGTCGGATCGCCATGGCCGGTCCGCGCTCCTCGGCGTCCATCATCTCCGATCCGATCAAGTCGACCTCCACTGACGCCGTCGTCGACTTCTCCCTGGACGCGGTGCCCTTCCGGGAACGGCGCCTTCATCTCCTACGCCGCCCGCACGACCAAGGCCGGTCAGTACCAGGCCACGGTCCGCATCGGCAGCGCCGGCAACCCGGTGATCACGGTCTCGCGCGTGGTCAAGGGGCCGAGACCTCCCTGGGCTCCTACGTGCTGACGCAGCCCCTACACGGCCGGTCAGCCGCTCCACCTGCGCATGGTGGTTGACGGCGCGGAGTCGACCAACATCCAGACCAAGCTCTGGGCCGGTGACTCGAGCCCGCCGAGTGGGGGATTGAGGTCGTCGACAACGACAAGACCCTCAACGAGGCCGGCACTGTGGGGCTGACCACCTACATGTCCGGGTCGGCCGGACCGGAGACCGTGACCCTGGCGGTCGACAAGGTCACCATCAAGCAGCGCTGACGCCCTCGAGCTCTGCGCGCATGCGGGGTGGGCCGGGAAGGACTCAGGATCTTCCCGGCCCGCCCCTGTTCCGGTACGTGCTGTATCCGCGGCCCCGGCGTCCAAGAGGTGGCCACTCCCCGACATGTCACACGGAGGCAACACGGTGCGTCCCTAGGATCGCCCTGTAGTGAGAACCCACCAGGAGGAACCATGATCAGGGTAGCGATCAACGGATACGGCAACCTCGGCCGCGGCGTCGAGCAGGCCATCACCAAGAACGCGGACATGGAGGTCGCCGTCGTCTTCACCCGGCGCGACCCGGCCACCGTCACCACCCAGGGGGCTCCCGTCGCCCACGTCGATGACATGGCCTCCTGGACCGACAAGGTCGATGTCTGCCTGAACTGCGGAGGCTCGGCCACCGACCTGATCGAGCAGACCCCGGCCGCCACGGCCCTGTTCCACACGGTCGACTCCTTCGACACCCACGCCCGCATCCCCGAGCACTTCGCCGCCGTCGACGACGCCGCCAAGGCCTCCGGCCACGTCGCCCTGATCTCCACCGGCTGGGACCCGGGCCTGTTCTCCATGCTGCGGGTCCTGGGCGAGGCCGTCCTGCCCGACGGCGCCACCACCACGTTCTGGGGGCCCGGCGTCTCCCAGGGGCACTCCGACGCCCTGCGCCGCATCGACGGCGTCGTGGACGCCAAGCAGTACACCCGCCCGGTGGAGGCCACCGTCGCCGCGGTCAAGGCCGGCGACGACGTCGAGCTGACCACCCGTTCCATGCACACGCGCGACTGCTACGTGGTGGCTGAGGAGGGCGCCGACCTGACCCGCATCGAGCGGGAGATCGTGGAGATGCCCAACTACTTCGCCGACTACGACACCACCGTCACCTTCATCACCGCTGAGGAGCTGGCCACCGAGCACGCCGGAATTCCTCACGGCGGCTCCGTCATCCGCCGCGGTCACACCTCCGAGGACGTCGCCGAGACCGTGAGCTTCGAGCTGCAGCTCGGCTCCAACCCGGAATTCACCGGCTCGAGTCCTGGTCGCCACGGCGCGCGCCGTGGCGAGGCTGGCCGCTCGTGGCGAGTCCGGCGCGCGCACCGTCTTCGACGTGACGCTCGCCGACCTGTCTCCCCACGACTCCCGAGGAGCTGCGCGCCCACTACCTGTGAGGCGGGCGGACAGCCAAGGGCGTCCCGCCGTCGGCGCCGAGCCAGCGGTGGGACGACGAGGCACCGAGGCGCCGGCTGAGTCAGTCGCGGATGAGGGGCTCGTCGACGTCGGGCAGCTCGCCGCGACGGGCGGCACGCAGGAGCCTCACCCCGTCACGAGTGGCCTGTGCCGCCGTCAGGAGCGGGCGACGAGTGCTCAGGAGCTGGCGCCTGCCACCGCGCAGGACGATCTCACGGGCGGCTCGGCCCGCCGTGGCCACCCACCGGCGCTGCGTGGCCCGGTCCAGGTGCAGTCCGGCGTACAGCAGCCGGTTGCGCACGTTGTAGTAGTAGTAGATGTCCGACTTGGCCCGATCGGACTGGCCGCTCTCGGAGTGGGTCCCGCCCTCGTCGTGGACGGCGACGGCGTCGCGCACCAGGGCCAGGCTGCCTCCGGCCGCCAGTACCCGGGCCGAGAAGTCCACGTCCTCCCAGTAGAGGAAGTAGCGCGCGTCCAGGCCGCCGGCGGCCTCGAACAGGTCGACGGACAGCGCCAGGCAGGCCCCCGAGGCCACGGCTGGGTGCCGCCCGGGGAATCGGACGCGGTGAGCGGCGCGAGCGCATCAGAGCCGTCCGCCAGGCACACGACGATCCCGTCGGAGACGATGCGGCCACCGGAGTCCTGAGCACCGGCGCCACCAGGGCGAGCCGGTCCGCGTGCGCCCTCGCCGCCAGGCGGATGAGATCGGCCCGGGCGATGACGGCGTCGGGATTGAGCAGGACGAGCAGGTCGGCGCCGAGCTCGCGGGCCCGTGCCGCCCCAGGTTCATGCCACCCCCGAAACCGGTGTTCGTCTCCGGCAGGACCGCCTCCCAGCCCCGTGAGGAGGCCAGTGTCACCAGCTCCTCGCGGGCGGTGGGCGTGGAGTAGTTGTCGACGACGACGATGCGGGCCTCGGGGAGTCCTCGGCCACGCGCGCCAGCGTGCGCTTCAGCAGCGCCGCCGAGTCGTAGCTGACGACGATGACCGCCGTGCGCGAGCAGCTCGCCTCCGGAGAGTCCGCCGGATGCCTCGGTGATCTGCGACGACCCTGGCGGGGGCGCTGGTCTCGGGGCCGGTCGGCTCGGCGGCCTCAGTGGAGTCGGTGACCTGGGCGGGGTCAGGGGTGACGGTCATCGGAGCAGGAGCCTTCCGGGTGCGGGGGCGGTGTCGCGGAGCAGTGCTGGTGGTCAGGGCGCTGTGCGTCGCGCTCCGATGGGACGTACGACGTGGCTCGGGCGCTCCCGCAGTGGGGCGCACCCGGTTCGTGATAGTACCGTTAGACCTTGATATCACGCCGCGATCCGCCAGTAGGCGGGAGGAAGGACAGGGCTGGACGTGCACCTGACCATCGCGATGCTCACCTACCGCCGCAACGACTACCTCGCGCAGGTGATCCCCGAGCTGCTGGCGCAGGCCGACGACGTCTCCGACGCGCGGACGATGGCGAGCGTACTCATTGTGGACAATGACCCGCAGGCCGGGGCGCGGGCCGTTGTCGAGGCCGCCCGGGTGGCGCTGGCAGGTGAGCAGCCGAGGCGTCGGAGCCGACCGGGCAGGCTGATCCGGCGGCCGCGGCGGCGACGTCGAGGCTGGTCTACGTCCACGAGCCCGGAGCCGGGCATCGTGGCCGGACGCAACCGCGCCCTGAGCCAGGCCCCGCGGATCCGACGCCCTCGTCTTCATCGACGACGACGAGATCCCCTCACCGGGCTGGCTCAAGGCCCTCGTGAGCACCTGGCGCGCCCAGGGCTGCGCCGCCGTCACCGGCCCCACGCCGCCGGCCTTCGAGGTCGACCCCTCGGCGTGGGTCACCGCCTCGGGCGCCTTCGACTCCTGGGAGGCCGCCGACGGCGCCCAGGTCCGCAGCGCCGACACCGGCAACCTGCTCCTGGACCTGGCCGTCGTCGAGGGCCTGGGGCTGCGCTTCGACCCGCGCTACGGGCTCACCGGCGGCGAGGACTCCCTGTTCACCCGCCAGCTCACCCGCGCCGGCGGCGTCATCCCGCTTCGCGGCCGGGGCGGTGGTCACCAAGCGCGTGCCCGCGGCCCCCGCCCGGCGCACCTGGGTGCTGGAGCGCTCCTGCGCTCGGGCTCGTCCTGGGCCCGGGTGCGCATCGACACGGTCGGGCCCGCCGGCGGTGCCTCCGGCAGGCTCGCGCGCCTCAGGCTGCGCCTGGGCTACGGCGCCAAGGGACTGGCCAAGGCCGGTGTCGACGGGGCGCGCGCCGGCGTGGCCCGCATCCGTGGTGACGTGCCCGCTCAGGCCGCTACGAGGTCTCCTCGCGCGGGGGACTGGGCATGGTCGTGGGCGCCCTGGGCGGCCACGTGCGCAGTGCGGTCGTCCCGCCGCAGGCGGAGCACAGTCGCTGGCCGGCAGGAGGAGCGCATGAACCGGCTGACGATCGCCATCCCCACCTTCCGGCGCCCGCAGGACCTGAAACGGGCCGTCAGCGGGGTCCTGGAGCAGGCTGGTGAGCTGGTCGACGGCCCGTGAGTCGAGGTCTGGAACCCGAGGGCGATACGGCGGGTGCGGCGGATGCGGACAGGGCGCTGGTAGGGGCGTCTACGATGTCGAGGTCCTCGTCATCGACAATGACGCCAGGGCACCGGGCGCGAGGCCGCCCTCACCGCCGCGGCCGACGCCGGGGTGGCCGTGCGTTCCTCAGTGGAGGGCGGAGGGACCCGAGGCTGTGGGCCTGCGCTATGTCGTTGAGGCGGGCCGGTGTGGCTGCGGTGCGCAACCGCGCCCTCGACGAGACCGGCGGGCGCGACCTGCTCATCTTCATCGACGACGACGAGGGACCCCCGAACCCGGCTGGCTCGCCGCCCTCGTGGGGCTGTGGGCCTCGACCGGCTGCCAGGCGGTGGCCGGCCCCGTCATCCCCGTCTACGAGGTCGAGCCGGAGGCGTGGGTGCGCCAGGGGGAGTTCTTCGTGCGCAGGACCTGGCCCACCGGCACGGTCCGCCCGGTGGCGGCCTCCAACTGCCTGCTGCTGGACCTGGGCTTCGTGCGCCGGGCCGGGCTGCGCTTCGACGAGGCCTTCGGTGCCACCGGGGAGGACACGCTCTTCACCCGCCGGCTGAGCGCCGCCGGCGGCGTCATCCGCTGGTGCGACGAGGCGCGCGTGCGCGACCACGTCCCGGCCTCGCGTCTCACCCGCCCCTGGATCCTGCGACGGCAGCGATCCCACGCCGCCACCTCGGTGCGCGTGGAGCTGGCCCTGGCCGGCGGCGGGGCTCAGCCGGCCATCCGGGCCGGGCCGCCGCTGGTGGCCTGGTGCGTATCGTCGTCGGCGGCCTGCGGACAGCCGGTGGAACCCTCATCGGCAGCCCTAAGCACGCTGCCAAGGGGGCCCGGCTGCTGGCCCGGGGCCGCGGCATCCTGGCGGCCAGCGTCGGAGGCGGCGTCCACCGCGAGTACGACCACTGAGGCGGTGCCAAGAAGATATCGAGAGGCTGCCACCTGGGTGGTGACGGATCTGACAGCGAGCTTACAGGAGAGTGTCTTAGAGCCTTCCGCCTTCATCGAAGTAGCGCTGCTCGGCCTCAGTCAGATCCAACATCGCAGGAGGCTCGATAACAACATCAACGAACCTGTGGGTGCCTCCGATTCAATGCTGACACGGGAGCGCATATTCCATGTGTTCGACACGCTGACGGCACTTGACAGATCGGTCGTCGGGATCACGCCAATGCTTCCATCTTCTTCGCCGCCACTGACCGCGGTGATGAAAAAGCGTCCATCATCTGGTGCTGGTTTCCATCCGAATTGGTCTCGTAGGGTGAATGCCTCGTTGATGGTCATGGGCCATCTGTGCTCAGCGATGGCGCGGATAATGGCTACCCCCTCATCGACAGGATAGACACGGAACTGCTGGCACCCAGATGCCGGTATCGACTGTTTCAACTCCAAACACCGCCCGTTTATGACGAGTCGATTTCTTTCACTGAACTTACTCAGCTCCTAAGTGCTGCTGGAATGGCTTCATCGAGATACCACATCCAGAACGCGCGACGCGCATTAACATCAACCTGATCTACTGGCATCCAGTTCATGCCTCCCGCGGCAGCGCTGGCACTCATGTAACTGGTTTCAAAGCTGTCGGGAGCTAGTTCATCATCAGTAAGTCCGTCAAGTGAAGTATCATAATCCGGATTCCGGAAACAGGCAGAAATTACCATCCTGCTTGCGGCGTCAGCCACCATCATCGCTGGATCAGTGAACTCATTCGACTCGACATCTGCTATCAGATCTTGAAGGAAGTAGAATGCCTCGTCCTCTGCAGCCTCTGGATCCACACTCTTCTCCATAAGAGAGTGGGTTAGTTGCAGCATTCTGTCGACCCCAGGATTCGTCGGGAATACGCACATCCATATTGGCTTCACCTGATTGACGCACAAAACCTTGAGTTGCGTCCGATTCCGATAAGAAACTTCAAAGTCATTGGGATCGTCCATTGCAATCCAAATACGGTTCCGGTCTTGCAGCGAAAGAGCCCCTTTAGAATTAGTGCGTAAACTAGTATGCGCTCGCTTAATCGATTCACTTACTGCCAGCATATTGATCATGTGTTTATTCCTTCATTTTGTAAGTTTAGCGAATTCTGAGGATAGGCTGACCGGTAGGTATTTGAAGTCCGGATGATGTGACGACCGACCCGTCCGTTCTGAATATCCATGTCCCATTAGGGTCGGTGACATACCAATCTCTGCGTTGATACTGAGCCAGGCTTCTGAACCAACCTTGACAGTCTGGACACACGGAGGCTTATTCATGGGGTGTATGTGAATATGATTCCGAGGACTGCTGTGATGGTTGTCTTGAAGGTTTCTAGTGGTCTTTTGTAGCCGGTGTGCAGGACTCTCCAGGTCTTGATGTTGGCGATGACTCTTTCGATCTTGTAGCGGACCTGGTTGACGGTGATGTTGTAGGCCTTGTCATCAGGGTGGAGCGGTAGGTTCGCGGGTTTTTTCTTTGGGGTGATCATGCCCAACCCGATGTAGCCCTTGTCGCCGATATGCCGCGGTGGTGATGCCCCTTCCGGGAGGTCGGCGGGTGGCACGTCAAGCAGGCCACAGCGGCGTAGGGCCTCGGTGTCGTGGACCCTTCCGTCGTGGGGGTCGGACACCCAGGCCAGGTGGCCCGTGAGGGTGCAGGCGACCTGGACGTTCAGTCCGGTGGTCCTGTGCTTGCCGGAGTACAGCTCAGGGTGTTCGGCCCAGGACCAGCACTGAAGGAGGGTGCCATCGACGATCAGCTGCACGGTGGGATCCAGATCCTCCACAGTCGGCACACTGATTTCCAAAGCCTGGGCAATCAGGGGTGTGTAGGCGGTGATGACTCGGGAGGCGGTGGCCTGGGAGACGCCGTAGAGCTCGGCGAGTAGCTCCTGGGGTAGGTTGTGCCTCAGATATGTCGGTGTCAGACGCACGCTACAGGTACAGATGCCCCAGCGCGGGCCGAACGCCGGCAGGTCAGGGGTCCTCGGCGAAAATGGTCTCGCACAGGTCCACAACCTCGCACGCAGGTGATCCTCGTGCTACTATTCATCATGGCGGTTTGTTCCTTGGTTGAGTTGGCTTGACACGCAAAACTCCTCAGAGATAGCGCCCTACCCTACTCGCACACCCCCTCCATTTGAAACACCCTAAACACCCTATGAATAAAGCCTCACGGCCTTGAGATACCATCAATGTGGCCATTCGGCATTGAGTGCCATCTGCCGTTCGGCATGTGATGCAAAATACTGCCCAGGCACCCTTGGTCTACGTAGTTTGAGGTTCTCGGATATCCCATCTCATCGGTAACTTGAAGCACCTCCTCGACATTTAGGGTCCAGAAACCCTGGAGGACGATCTTTCGACCAGCCACTAAGTGCATCGTTGTTGCGGTCGGACGAAACGACTTTTAGGTCTATTTCGATCCGTTTTTGGTAGTTCTTGTTTGACTCGTATGGCTCGTTTGTGTGCTGCTTGTGATTCTGCGACACGTTGGGCTTGGGTTCTGGCTGCTGCTTGTTCGGTGGCTTGGGTTGCTTCCTTGGCTCCTTCCTTCATGAGGGTGCGGTTGGTGGCCATGGTTCTGGCGGTGGTGCGGGCCACGCTACCGGCTCCTCTTACCCCTAGGGGATGAAGGTCATGGCGAGGTCGAGCCCCGTCGGTCAGAGCCTGTTCCAGGGTCAGGTTCCTCAGGTAGCTGGCCTTGGCCGCGGCGGGGTTGTTGAGGTAGGAGGCCAGGCCGTGTCCGTGGGTCATGGTCCAGGAGGCGGCTCCGGTGACCGCCAGGGCCAAGGCCAGGCTCCATCCCGCGGTCATCAGCAGCATGACGGCGGTGGCGATCATCAGGATCTGGCCGGCAGGGCCCAACTCGTCCCAGAAGGCGGCGAGAGCATCGAGCAGGCCTGCGAAGTAAGAGGAGGTGGAGGCGTCGTCGCCGTAGAACAACTCGGGGCCGATGGCTCGCGCCATAGTGATGCCCTGCCACAGGCACCCCAGTGCCACCAGACTGCTCATCGCCAGGGCCGTGACGGCGAAGCCCCACCGGGCTCCCGGCTCCAGGCCGGGGGTCGTGGCCGACATCGCCTGCCGTCGCACTCCCAGCACCCATGCGGCGGTGGTGTGTCCTCGGACCATTCGCTCGCCGCGGCTCAGGGTCCCGCTTCCCATAGGCTCAGGGCAATGACCAGCAGGTCACTGAAGGAGAAGACTGCCAGCGCCAGTAACCGCCTCGAGAGGAGCGCGCACCAGGGGATGGGCCGCCCAGAGCCCCCAGCGCAGGGGGGGCGAGGAACCTCCGGGCCGGTGATCCCCAGCTCGCCGGCCCTCAGACGTCTGCGGGCATCGACCAGCAAGCACAGCACCAGCAGGCACGCTGAGACGGGGACGGCCGAGCGTCCCTGGCCCAAGGCCTGCCACAGGTCGAGCATCCACTCCGGGAAGCCGTCATGGCTCTGTCCCGCCCAGGCCGCCGACGCCCACGACCTGGCCGAGGCGTTGTAAGCAGCATGATCCGACACCGCCAGCGTCAGCACTGCCGGCACCGGCGCCCACGCCACCAGACGCGCCGCTACCCGCCTGGTGCGCCACAGCGCGATGCCCAGAGCGATCGCCGCGGCCAGCGTCATGGTCCACACCTGGTGCCCCGGAATCATCGGACCAGAGGCATCGGTGTGGTCGAGTATCTGGGTGGTCCAGCCTCCGGAGGACAGTGGTGAACTCTCCAGGGGTCCACGGATTGAGCGAGTAACTCAACAGGTTTCACCCATCGCCTGGGCCAGCGGCCCAGGCGGAATGAGACGACGCGCCCATCCTCGGCCACCGTGAAAGCCCGCACCCAGTGCGAATCCCAGCAGCGCAGTCCACCGCCGCGAGCGTCGTACCCCGTCCTGGCGCCACCATCGCCGCAACCACCAGCGGCGCCAACGCCCCGCCTCCTCGATGAACGCCGCCAAGGCTATCCCGGCACCGTCATCGCTCACCTACGCCGGCCCCACGGCCACCACCCGGGTCAGCGGTGCCACCCACCACCGCCCAAGGCACGCCCACTGAGAACATAAGGCTCATTGCGCGCCATGAGACCGTGCGCATACGCCCCAGCAGCGCCATCACCATCAGGCATCCCAGCATCACGCGGCCGCCGGCACCAGCGCCGCTAACAGCCCCGGAACCACCGCAGAGCCGCACACCATCAGCACGAATGTGATGCGCTGACACACCCGCGTCAGACGGAGCAGTACCCGTGCCAGGCCCTCATGACGCCTCAGCCATCCCTGATAGGCCCACAGCAACCGTTGTCACACCTCAGGCGGCACCTGTGCGGCCGACACCCCTTCCGACACGCCACCAGGCTCGGAAAAAACCAACCGCTGACCCGCTCCAGGAACCCACTGGACCCTCTTCACTCTGCCTTCAGCAGGCAAGCGCCCACCGGCACCACCAGGGAACATCACATCCTATAACCAACAAATAAACTGTCACCTGGACAACCATCAACTACTTGATGGTATCTGTTTATGCTATGAATTCGGCCTTGCTGATGACGTACAGGCTGTGAGATCGGGTGACGGCGTGTGGTTCGTGAGGTTGTGTCAGCTGCTGACCGGGCAGCCGATGTTGGCCGCGGTGCTGGTGCTGCTCAGTTCCACTCCTTGCTCGCCAGGTACTGTCTCGGGGGTCGAAACCGACGCAGATGTGGACGCCACCGGGCTGTTCCGTTCAGAGCCGGCGACCTCCGGAGCGGCTAGGGGTCGGCCAGGACCGGCATGGTACTCGACGGCGCCTGGAGGTGGTGGTCGACTTCGTCACGGGCTCTGTGTCTACGACAGGGGATTGTCACGAGGCGTCAATGGCCCGCGCCCAAGCCCCAGTTAGTGGCACCGGGCCCCTTGCAGTACCGGCGGGGCGGCATCAGGACCTCATCCGCCACACCTGGACCACCCACCGCTAGGGACCAATGCCCCGCCCTCGAGCCCTCACCCAGCGACGACACGATCTCTAAGAGGTCGCGTCATCTGGTCACTGGTCTTCGTTGAGGACACTTCACGCGTGCAGGGGACGTTCCTTCACCCGCGAGGGACATGCCACGCGTGCGGGGACAGGATTTCTGCACCCACTCACGTCGAAGGCCCCCGTCCGTGCATGACGCCCCCGTGGATGAGGCAACAGGTCACCTATTGACGCAACCTTTTAGTCTCGAGGTGAGCCGGTTGTGGACTCGTGGCAGCTCCCGACTGAGGATGGGGCTCGGACGCAGGGAGCCGGGCGGAAACAGACGGGGATGTCTCGCCCGAACCGTCGTCCGATTCGTTGCCGGCGTCTTCATGGCCCGGCGTCCAATGGGACCGCCTCGCGCAG
>BNJV01000989.1_pt1 | contig 12791 bp, 19 predicted proteins | sample 8540591 | NCBI WGS metagenome assembly BNJV01 (sample SAMD00202457, study PRJDB9452) | human saliva metagenome | host: Homo sapiens
ACTACTTCGCAGAGAATGAGCCAGTGGATCGGCTGAACCGCTGAGGTCGTTTTTCTTCGTCGGCCTTCACGACTGCGCGGGGTCTCTCCAGGGGCGCAGTCGTGCTAGTGAGAGGAGAGAAGGGGCGCTCAACTCGGGTGAAGCTCGCGGGGAGTGCTGGTCAGAGTTTGTTTTGTCAGTGACTGACACGTGTCGCTGGCTTAATGTCAACAAAAACCGTTGAGATTGCGTGTAAGAAAATAGTGAGGTTTTGGGTAGTTTAATTTCGATGTGTGCTCATTGGTGACGGAATGTGCTTGTCATTTGCTGATCTTGTGTTGAGTGGGAATCTCAAATAGATATCAAAACGTAAGGAAAAAGGGGTGCTAGAGCGGTCTTTGTCGTTTTAGTATTGGGCTGAGGGAATCTGCAGTGTCGCAGATGAATCTCTCGTTCCATGTCGACAAAGTGAGCCATAGATGTCCCACAAAAAATTCCTGCGCTGTGCCATCATGGTCGCTAAGCGCACTTGTTGTCACTGTGGTCAGTATTCCGCAGAATCAGGCCATCGCGTCGCAGGCGCCAACGCCACCTGCTATCGCACGAGCAACAGAGTCACAATCTGACGGCACCCCACAATCTGGGGCACCGGCTGACGGTCAAAGCGACGGATCAATCGGCCGACGATGCTACGCCGACCACGATCATCATTCAGTTTGAGGAAGGAAACGTTGGGATTTCCTGGACCCGGCGCATCTTCGGACTGAGTACAGAAGCCAAAGCACCAGGAAATGATGGAACGCCTCGAGGGCTTCTGTCTCAGCGCTGTGCCAGGGCAGCCATGCAAGGCCTGCGCGACTACACCAACGCCATGGACGGTGTCGCCGTTTCGTGCCCCGGCCTCGTCCCTGGAAGCGATTCGAAGCACACAGGGTGTAAAAAGCAGCCTTCATCGAGGAACTCCACGAGCCGTTACCAGTGACTCCAGACGGTGGATGACTCACTGTTCGAAGTCCTCGACAGTGGGTATAAGAACGTCTCATCGTTGGAGATGACTCGAGTTAACCACTCCTCCTTCCTGGGGGATGGGCAGGTCATCGAAATCATTGACACGGGGGTGGAGAGCAGTCACCGTGCCTTCTCGGGGTCAATGGATGGCGTTAACGCGAGACTCAGCGAACAAGACATCGCTCGTTTGACTGCCATGCTCCCTCGCATGGCAAACGGGCCTTTACGTCAGTAAGAAAGTCCCCTTCGCCTTTGACTATGCCGACAATGACCCGGATGCGAGTCCAGGAAAAACCCTCAATAGTGGACACGGAACGCACGTGGCCGGTATCGCTGCTGCGAACGGGACAGACCTGAGGGGTGCGGCACCGAACGCGCAGATCATTGTGGCTAAGGTGTCGCCCGATGATGGCGCAATCGCTGATAGCGCTGTCTTGGCAGCTCTCGATGATGCGATGGTCCTCAAACCTGACATCATCAATATGTCGCTCGCCAAGTACGCCGGTATGAGCAGCGAAGCCGGTAGCGATGTATGACGGAGTGCTCAAAGCACTCACGGATGCGGGCATTACCGTTAACGCCTGTGCTGGAAACGACGCCTCGAGTGGGACGAATCTGTGGGGGAACAAATCCGTCCCCTTTGCGGATGACCCCGATTCGGGAACAGTGACCGAACCTGGCTCCTTCAAGCCTTCCCTGACCGTGGCGTCGGTGGATAATGTTGGAACCCTGCCATACGTGTCCTTCGGCCAGCGCGCAATTTCCTATAAGCGACCCCGTACTCCGTTCGGGCAAGCCAAGCTTGACCTACGTTCCCTGCCGGAAGGCGATTACCGCGTTCTCTATGCAGCTGCCGGTGATCCGACCGCGCTGGAACGTCTCGTTGCGGAATATCCTGGTGACCTCTCCGATGCGATCATCCTCAGCGAAGACCGAGGTGGAATGGATGACGCGGGACAAAAGAAATGACAGAGGAACGCAAGATAACGTTGCTCGAAGGCCTTTCGTCACGCCCCGCGGCTCTCCTCATCGCTGACACGGAAGAGGCAGCAACTCCTTCAGAAGGGCGCGTTGAGGGTGATGTGTCGCTCCCAGCGGGAACCATTGTGAAGAAAGATCGGGATGCACTGGTCAATGCCCTGCAGACAGCAGGAGTGCAGGGGATTCGCGTGACCGTGCGCCACTCCGCCCAGGTGTTGGCCTCGCGTGCTCCGCAGGTCGCCGGTAACTCTTCCTGGGGTGTTTCTCCGGACCTGACACTGAAGCCCGAAATTACCGCACCTGGGGACATATTTCCTGTCCGCCTTTCCCGATAACAGCCTGGGTTACGATTCCGGAACGTCTATGGCTTCCCCGCACGTCGCGGGTATCGCCGCATTGGTGCGCCAGCGCCTCCTGCAGGACCCCGCTTTCGAAGGCATGACCAATATAGAAAAGAACGCGGCTGTTGCAAACATCCTGATGGGCACCGCTCATCCGCTGGAGGACGTGGAGCAAAATAACGGGACCTACTACTCGCCGCGCAAGGTTGGCTCCGGACTTGTGGATGCGATCGCTGCGACGACAACCTCTGTCTATCCGACCGTCGTCGGGGCAGAAGACCCGTCGCGCCCCAAAGGCGAGACCTGGGGGATGGGAAGAGCGGCTGGACCTTCCAGGTTCAGCTGACGAATCGATCAGACGAGGAGCATTCCTACACTCTCGGAGGGCAGGTGCTCTCAGAAATCGTCGCCGATGGGCTTTTCACGGAGCAGTCGAAAAATTGGACTGGGCAGGGCATCTCGTTGCACTATTCGACGTCCATGCTGCGTGTGCCCGCCCGGTCGAGCTCTGTCGTGACCGTCACGGTGACGCCACAGGCTGAGTTTGCCTCGTATGCCTCTGCGAACACGCCTAACGGTACCTTCGTTGATGGCGCCGTAACCTTCACAAGTGCGGATGGCTCGCCGAGCCTGACGGTTCCTTTCCTGGGCTTCTACGGATCATGGGGAGCCCCGAATGTCTTTGATTCCCAAGGGCCGGACAGCCATGTGTGCCGCTCCATGTTGATGAACTCGGTGACAGATAGCCCGTTGGGGGACAGAACCCGCTCGATGCTTCGTCGGGAGCAGGTGTCGAGCCTCCTTCCGACACAGCTCGCCTCGTTGCGTCGCGTTCGACTCTTCAAGGCGCGCCGAGCCTGGTGGTATCGAATACGTGTCTGCTCCGCAGCGTCCCGGCCGTAACAATCACGTACAGGGACAAGGGCAACAAGGTCGTCCGTTCGTACACGCTCACTCGCGTCGCTAAAATCTCAACACCGAAATGGGGAGTAGAGGCCCCGTTCCCGCAGAGAAATATGGTCCTGTCGTCCCGACCTTCGATGGGCGTGACGACGAGGGAATCCGCTGCCGGATGGGCGCTACACGCTCACGGTTGAGGCTGCCTCTGACGGCCCGTCGTCAAAGATCCATCGACAGAGCTATGAGTTTTCGCTGGATACGAAGGCTCCCATTATTTCGGAGCCGATCATTACGGGCGAGGCAGATGCGCGCAGGGTGTCCTTCGACGTCACGGATTCTTCGCCTCTAGCCGGTGTGACATTCTCTCTGACTCCCGACAGTGAGCCTTCTATCAGCTCCTGGATCGGGAGGGAGGAACCCGTCAGCCCGACGGCACGTATACAGCACACTACGACATTGCGTGGAGTGATCTGACTCAGTCCGTCGAGGGGCAGCAGATCACAGCAGCGACTCTGTCAGCATGGGACTGGGGCAAGAACCGTGCAACGCAGCGCGTGCGCTTTGCGTCAATCCCGATGTCATCCCTAGCGCTCGAACCTTCGAGCACTAGCCTCCTCGTCGGGCGAAGACAACTCTGAATGCTTCCTTCAAACCTGACAATGCCACCGTCACCGACCTCGTTTGGACCTCCTCGAACGATGCAGTGGCGCGGGTCGATAGCGACGGTCAAGTGAGGCGCTATTGGAGTTGGATCGGCGACGATCACTGTGAGCGATGCGACGGCTCCGAACGTGTCAGCGCGTCGCGGGTGAGCGTCAGAGAAGTCTACAGGTGGAAGGAATAGAGCTATCGACCGCGTCGATTCAGATGGACGCGGGCACGAGCACAAGGATCGAAGCTTTCCTCGCTCCGTCGGTGTCAGATCGTACGGTGACCTGGGCGTTGGAGCCAGCGTCACTGGGGAGCCTCGCGATCAGTTCCGATACGCACGTTGCGACGCTTACCGCATCCGATGCGCAGGGCAGTGGCACGCTGCGTGCGACCGTCACGAATGCCTACGGGCGTGCTCGAACCGTTTCTGTCCCCGTCTCGGTGGTTGTCGACCACTCGAGCGACTTCCGTATCGATGAACAGGGCATGCTCATCTCCTATAGTGGGCACTCTGTGGACGTGACGATCCCAGATGGGGTCAGAGCTATCGGACGATCGGCTTTCGTGCGACAAGATGACACGGTACAGGTGCGTCACCTGCGCATTCCCGCGAGTGTCACGACGATTGAAAGAGAAGCCTTTTCGGATTTCCCCTGGGCGCCGTCATTCGAAGACGATGAGAAGAACCCTTCGAAGCTGGTGGCGATTGGGGATCGAGCATTCGCTGGTACAGACCTGGAATCAATCGACCTACCGCGCTCCGTGACGACGATCGGTGAAGGCGCGTTCGCGCAGAACAAGTCGCTCACAACACTGCGGCTAGGCGCGAAGGTGGTTGGCTCAAGCCTTGTGAGTGTCGTGGAATCGACTCCTGCCCTGACACGCATCGAGGTCAATCCTGCGAACACGAGCCTGGAATCAGTTGATGGAGTGCTCTACCGAAGAATCCGCGACGCCTCATTGCCCTCCCGGCTGCGAAAGAGCCGGGAGGAGAATACACGGTGCTTGCTGGTACAACAAGCATCGCTGCTGGCGCTGCGGTGGATGCTCAGATCAGCGCTGTCACCTTGCCTGATTCTCTTCAAGAAATCGGTGATCGGGCATTCATGGGGAGTCATGTGCGCTCCGTAACGGTTCCTGACTCGGTGACGACGGTTGGTTGGGCCGCATTTGCGCGAGCGCCTTCCCTTACGAAGGTTCACCTCGGTGCCTCCTGACTTCCATGGAAGGAAACCCCTTTGTTGATAGTATGAGCCTCGCCTCTGTGACCGTCGATAGCCGAAATTCTGTGTTCTCGACAGACCAGAATGTCCTGTACCGCATGCGAGGGACAGAGCTGGAGGTGGTGGTGTCTCCGCCGGCGAGTATGCTCACCGAGTACGCGGTGCAGTCCCGGCACTGTCACTGTTGGTGACAGTGCTGTCGCAGGCAACGCCTCGTTGCGTCGCTTGGTGCTGCCAGAGGGCCTGACGACCATTTCCAATCGTGCGTTTGACGGCGATGAATTACTGAGGAACTCATTCTTCCGGACTCCCTGCAAGCCGCCGAAAAACATCGTGAATACGGGGGTCCAGACTCGAATTTGGGACTCGTATTCAGTCAATTCGGATGCATGGGAGCTACGCGGTCTCGCCGCGACACTTCGTTGTTCGTGGGGGAGACGACGGCAGATTCTCGTCTGATGTTCGGTCGAGAGGTGGTGTTCCCGAGAGCGCCTACTTCGGAACAGGAATGGTGTCAGTTTCTTTCCGCTCTAGCCTTCCGCATATCGTGGTTCTGCCTGACACTATCGAGGGAATTTGATGTGTCTCCCACATCGAGGATGGAGACCGGATGAGACCCCACTTCTATGTGAATGCGGCGGAAGGGTCACGCGCGTGGAATGTTGCGCGCGAAGCAATGGAGATAGGGGAACATCGATGCCTCTCATCTGCACGTGTACACTCCCGCCTCGGTCAGCTTCTCAGGTGACGGAGTCTCCGAGTCTGGGGGCACGTATTCAGTGACTGCAGACGTGGGAGCGCCTGCGCAGATTGTCGCCTCCGTAGCGGGAGGTGTGGGAAGTGGCTACGAGCTGCGTGCGACGCAAATCGCTGCCGATGGTGCCGAGACCGTTATTTCGGACTGGACTGCGATGGGGATGCGCGCCGGACAGGGCGGCGCGCGCGACGGCGTCCTCTCGTGGACTGCGCCGAGTATCGATGCAAAGCTACGCGTTGATGTGCGTGACGCGACGCATCTTACTCACGCCACCACGCTGACTGTAGCCCAGGCTCCCCAAGCCGGATCCGACACCGACTCCGGATCCGACACCGACTCGGATCCCACGCCGACTTCCGGATCCCACGCCCAGCAAGGGAACGTGGGCCTGGAACGGGAGCTGCTGGACCTACCGCTATCCGAATGGCACATATGCGCGCAGTGGTACGTCCACGATCGAGGCAGACTGTATCGTTTTGATGCGGAGGGTGCGCGCAAACCGGTTGGGTACGTGATGGATCGCAGTGGTTCTACCACTCATCGACAGGTGCCCAGCAGAGCGGCTGGCTCAAGGACGGCAATAACTGGTACTACCTGCAGCCTGAGACCGGAGCTATGGCAACTGGCTGGGTGACGGTTGATTCACGATGGCACTACTTCAACCCGGATACGGGAATCATGGTCACCGGCTGGCTGAAGGATGATGGACACTGGTACTACCTGCAACCGGGCAGCGGAGCGATGGTGACCGGATGGGTTCGCATTGGATGGAAGTGGTACCACTTTTCTGGCAATGGCCGATTGATTCGCTAGTTTGCCAACGATGAGGCATTGAGCCTCACGGTGCAGTGTGCGCCCCCGGTTAACTGGGGGCGCACACTCGTCTTGTGATCAGTCAATTATCTGCGGGGTTAAAATCCCAGGATTTTTCTCAGCTCACCTTGCCGTTGCCGCAAGGTTGGGCCCTACAGTAGGTGTCATCACAAGGGAATACGGCACGGGCCACACGGGCCCGGGGCATGCCGACGAGACATCATTGAGGAGCCTTCTGGGACAACTTGCACTGTGTTGATGGGATACGCCGAGGGGCCGACCGCGAGGTCGGCCCCTCGGCGTATCTGCACCGGGAGCGAGTCGTGGGAACTGTGTGCTGTGGGAAGAGTGCTGTGGGAAGGTGCCGTGGGAAGAGTGCTGTTTCAGGCATCTTTCGTGCTGCTCACCAATTTCGCATGCAATTCCCCTAAATGATCTTGTCTATCTATTTTAGTTCGTACCGCTGTGTCACTTGTGTTTTGGAATTGCATGCGACTTTTGTCTGGGCGCTACTGCGGACGGGGTGTTGTGGGCGTGAAAAAGCCGGGGCGCGTCAGGCAGATTGCCCGACGCGCCCCGGCCTCGTCGTTACGCTGAGAGCTACTCAGAGGCGCTCAAAACCAGCGTCCCACGCGGCGCGCATGGGGTTGGCGTCGGCGACCAGCTGATCGAAGCGCAGGGTCGGCGATGTCGATGACCTCGCCGAGTGCGAAGCGAGCCTCGCGGGCGGGGAGTGCTCGATGCGGCGCCAGCCCGAGGACAGCAGGTGCTTGCGGTCCACCACGTTGTCCACGCAGATGACCAGCGGGCGGCCGAACTTCTCGCGGTAGGCGGCAGCCAGGGCGCGCAGCTCCTCGGCCTCCTCGGCGGTCACATCGCCCACCGACAGGGACGAGGTGTCCCGTGCTGGCCTGCTTGTCGCCCGCACCATCGAGGACCAGGGAGACGACGTCCGTGTAGGACGCGATGAGCTGCTCGGCCTCCTCGGGGCTGGCTGCCAGGACCGCGTCCTCGAAGGAGGAACGCAGCTCGGACACAGAGGCGAAGGGACGGGACTCCCAGGCGCGCTCGACCGGCCACGTGTGAGCCGAGAACATCGAGGAGAAGGTCGCGACGAACTGGTCGCGATCCATCGCGTTGACGTCGTCCAGGTTGATCTTCTTACTGTTCACCACGGCCACGTCCGGCGAGGCCTGGCGTCCGATGTGGAAGAACAGGAGGTTTAGGATGATGGCCGTCAGCGAGCCGATGGTCACGCCGGAGCCGAAGATGATCTGCAGCCAGGAGGGCATGACACTCACGATGCCGGGCTTCAGAGTCACGAGGAGGGCCAGGCCGATCGACGTGGAGACGATGACGGCGTTGCGGTTGTCGCGCATGTCGACCTTCGCCAGGGTCTGGATGCCGACGACGGCGACATTGGCGAACATTGCCAGGAGGCGCCGCCGATGACGGGCTGGGGATGGCTGCGACGATGGCCGCCGCCTCGGGCAGCAGGCCCAGGAAGATCATGAAGACACCCGCCGCGGTGACGACCCAGCGGGACTTCACGCGGGTGAGGCGCACCAGGCCGACGTTCTGCGCGAAGCAGGTGTAGGGGAAGGAGTTGAGGACACCGCCCAGCAGCGTGGACAGGCCGTCGGCGCGCAGGGCGTTAGCGATGTCGCGCGGGGCGATACGCTTGCCCACGACCTCGCCGGTGGCGAAGACGTCACCCGTGGTCTCCACGGCGGTGACCGCCATGACGATGATCATGGCGAGGAGCGCCGTGAGCGAGAACTCGGGATACCGAAGTAGAAGGGCGTGGTGATGCCCAACCAACTGGCCTCTCCCACGCCCGAGAAATCGGTCTTGCCCATCGCGAAGGCAACGGCTGTCATGATGAGCAAAGCAAGGAGCACCGACAGGGGTGCCCATGAAGCCCTTTGAAGAGGCGCTGGATGATGACGATGATCGCGATCGTTCCAAAGGCGAAGCCGAGTGCCTCGAATGTTGCGGTTGCCTTCGCTGCGTCATCGGTGGCCTTATCGGCCCAGGCGACGATGTCACCGGCGGAGACGGACAGGAGCGTCGTGCCCATGACGGTCAGGAGCGTGCCCGTGACAATCGGCGGGAAGAAACGCAGGAGCTTGGCGAAGAAAGGAGCGACCAGGAAGACGAGAAGGCCGACGGCGATGATGGAGCCGTACATGGTGGCCAGTCGGTCTCGGGTCGGCGCCGGGGGTGTTGCCGCAGCTCCGATAGCAATGAGAGGGGAGACGGCGGTGAAGGTGACGCCCTGAATGAGGGAAGTTTACGCCGATGAAGCGGCTGATGCCAGGGCCGACTGGATGATGGTGGCGATGCCGCAGGTGAGCAGGTCTGCGTTAATGAGGTGGACCAGCGTGTGGTTGTCGAGCCCGAGGCCGGAAGCAATGACGAGCGGGACGACCACGGCGCCCGCGTAGAACGCGAGGACGTGCTGAATGCCCAGAATGGTGAGTTTCCCAAAGGGAGGGACTTGATCGACGGGATGGGGAGCGGACGAGGGGCTTGATGCCATCTGTGTCTCCTGGACCTTTTATCCATGTGTTGAGGGACGCCCTCCATTCTCTGTGATCAGCATGAATGTTTTACGAGTTATTTGGAAAAGTGTGGCGAGTTCTATGTCACGGGTGCTTTTCATTTACGATGTGAACAAAGCTGGACGCATGCGGGAGGGAGGCCGGTATGACGCGCAATGGTCGTCCTCCGTCGATGGCGGACGTGGCCGAATTGGTCGGTGTTTCGCATCAGACGGTGTCTCGCGTGGTGAACGGCAAGGGGCGCGTATCGCCTCGGACGCGCGAGCGCGTGCAGGCCGCGATTGATCAGCTGGGATACCGCCCGAACTCCGTGGCCCGTGCCCTGGTGACCGCCCGCTCGGGCATTATCGGCGTCGTGACCACGACCTCGGCCCCACTTCGGCCCTCCTCGATGCTGGTGGCCCTGGAGGTCGCCGCCCGCGAGGCTGGGCTTTTCACGTCGGTCGTGGCCCTCGATCGCTTTCGGCGCGGACGACGTGGCCAGCGCCTTCGATCACTTCTCCTCCCTGGCCGCCGAGGCGATCGTTGTCATCGCGCCGGTGGATTCTCTCGCCGAGGCCGTGGCCTCCCAGGGTGCGTCCGTGCCCGGTGGTCGCGGTCTCCGGTGGGCGTACCTTTCGGTCGCGGAGTGTCGGTCGTTCACGCGGATCAGCGCGGAGGTGCGCGCGAGCTCGCGGAGCACCCTCATGTCGCTGGGGCATCGGGACATTGTCTGCGTGGCGGGCCCTCAGGAGTGGTTCGAGGCACGCGAGCGCGTGGCCGGGTGGCGCGAGGCGATGGATGAGGCGGGCCTGTCAGCGCGAGCCGCTCGTCGGCTCGTGGGAGGCGCGCTGGGGGTACGTTGCAGGACAGAACCTCGTCGAGGATGGCCTGCCTGACGCCGTCATGTGCGCGAACGATGAGGTCGCGGTCGGCCTTCTTCGTGCGTTCGCCGAGGCCGGGGTGAGCGTTCCGGGCGATGTGTCCGTTGCGGGTTTCGACGACGTGCCGATGGCCGCTATGCGGGCCGGGGCTGACGACGGTGCGCCAGGATTTCGCGGACCTTGGGCGCTGCGCGCTTGAGGCGGTCAGCCGCGCGCTCGACGGGTGAAGCGGTGGATACGTTCGTGCGTCCAACACGCCTCGTCGTGCGCGGTTCGACGGGAGCATGCCCCCGTTAGAGGCTCTTTTTGTCGTCGTGCTTGCCTTGTGCGCGGGTGAATGTTAACGTTAACTCAACCGCTCATCGATGCTCAGTGAGGAGTACGAATGGATCACCGCAACCCCTGATACATGGACCCCCAGAGTTCGCGCGCGAGATCGAGTGCGTTCGCGAATACGTCGCCACCCTGCATGCCGAGCTGCCCCGGTGGGGACTCGTCGTCTGGACGGCCGGAAACGTCTCCCAGCGCGTGCGAGGCGCGGCAGAGGATGGCAGCCAGGACCTTCTCGTCATCCAGCCGTCGGGCGTCTCCTACGACGACCTGAGCCCCGAGGCGATGGTCGTGTGTGACCTCGACGGAAACCTTGTGCTGGGGGAGGGGTTCCCCTCCTCGGACACCGCCGCACATGCCTACGTCTATCGTCACATGAGCGAGGTGGGCGGCGTCGTGCACACGCACTCCACCTACGCCACCGCGTGGGCTGCGCGCGGAGAGGAGATCCCCTGCGTCCCTGACCATGATGGGTGACGAGTTCGGCGGTCCCCGTCCCCGTTGGTCCCCTTCGCCCTCATTGGCGACGACTCGATCGGGCGCGGCATCGTCGACACCCTGCGCGAATCGCGCTCGCTCGGCGGTCCTCATGCGCAACCACGGCCCCTTCACGATCGGGCGCGACGCACGCGCTGCCGTCAAGGCCGCCGTCATGGTCGAGGAGGTCGCCAAGACCGTGCACGTCGCGCGCCTAGGGGGGCCTCTCGTTCCCCATCGAGCAGCACCATCGATTCCCTCTACGACCCGCTACCAAAACGTCTACGGACAGCACTGACATCACAGGAGATTTCATCGTGACCAGTTTCTACGAGGGCCGTGAGGTCTGGTTCGTCACCGGCAGCCAGGACCTGTACGGCGAGGAAACGCTGGCGCAGGTTGCGCAGCAGTCCCAAGAGGTTGTTCGCCTGCTCAACGAATCCGACCTGCTTCCCGCGCCGATCGTGTGGAAGCCCGTCCTGAAGGACTCCGACTCCATCAAGCGTGCGATGCTCGAGGCCAGCGCGGACGACCGCGTCCTCGGTGTCATCTCCTGGATGCACACTTCAGCCCCGCCAAGATGTGGATCCGCGGCCTCGAGGTCCTGCGCAAGCCCCTGCTGCACCTGGCGACCCAGGCCAATGTCGAGATCCCCTGGGACAGCATCGACATGGACTTCATGAACCTGAACCAGGCGGCGCACGGTGACCGCGAATACGCGTATATCCTCACGCGCCTGGGCCTGGCTCGCGCCACCGTGGTCGGTCATGCCTCGCAGGAGAACACCCGTCGGCGCGTCGCCAACTGGGTGCGCGCGGCCGGAGGTTTCGCGGCGACCAACGAGCTGCGCGTCGTGCGCTTCGGCGACAACATGCGCAACGTGGCCGTCACGGAGGGCGACAAGACCGAGGCTGAGCGTCGCCTCGGCGTCTCGGTCAACACGTGGTCGGTCAACGACCTAGTCGCCGTCGTTGACGCCGTGGACGAGGGGCCATCGACGCCCTCGTGTCCGAATACTGCGAGCGCTACGACGTGGCCCCCGAGCTGGCCCCGGTGGGGATCGCGCGGAATCGCTGCGCTACGCCGCCCGCGAGAGATCGCGCTGCGCACCTTCCTCGAAGAGCGCGGAGCGATGGCCTTCACGACCAACTTCGAGGACCTCGGTGGGCTTCGTCAGCTCCCGGGCCTGGCCGTCCAGCGCCTGAGCGAGGCTGGCTACGGCTTCAGTGCTGAGGGTGACTGGAAGACTGCGGTCCTCGTGCGCGCCGCGAAGGTCATGGGGGAGGGGTTGCCCGGCGGCGCCTCGCTCATGGAGGACTACACCTACAACCTCGTCGAAGGTCAGGAGATGATCCTGGGCGCCCACATGCTCGAGGTGTGCCCTCGCTGACGAACGCCCGCCCGCGCATCGAGATTCACCCCCTGGGCATCGGGGATCGCGAGGATCCTGTCCGGATGGTCTTCGATGCGGCCCCGGGGCGCGGCGTCGTCGTCGCCATGTCCGACATGCGCGACCGCTTCCGCCTCACCGCGAACATTGTCAATGTCATCGAGCCGCCCCAGCCGATGCCCAAGCTCCCCGTCGCTCGCGCGATGTGGATCCCCGAACCCGACTTCTACACCTCTGTCGAGGCGTGGCTGACGGCGGGCGGAGCGCACCACACGTGCATGTCGACGCAGATCGAGCCTGAGGTGTGGGAGAACTTTGCGGCGCTGGCGCACATGGAGCTCGTGGTTATCGACGAGTCGACGACGCGACGCGACTTCGCCCTCGGGTGTGCGCTGGAACCAGGCGTACCACCGCCTCGGCCGAGGGGCTGTAGAACTCCAGCGACCTCGGGAGTGTGAAGCGTCTCGTGCCTCACACTCCCGGGGTTTCTCTTTGTGTATATGTCCGTTCTTAA
>BNJV01002478.1_pt1 | contig 12775 bp, 20 predicted proteins | sample 8540591 | NCBI WGS metagenome assembly BNJV01 (sample SAMD00202457, study PRJDB9452) | human saliva metagenome | host: Homo sapiens
CGATTGGTGACACGGTGCACTTTTTGATCTTTTTGTCCGGTTCAGTGGGCGCAAAACCATGCGCGTACAGTGAAGTGTGAGCGAGCGTACGCTGTTCGTCGCCCGCCACCGGGAGAAGGAGCAACTGATGGCCCATACACCGAGGGATATTCCCGACAACGTGCGCAACGTCCTGGTCATCATGACCGACCAGCACCGCACCGACACGATCGGTTGCCTGGGCAACCCCCACGCACGCACCCCCGTCATCGACGCGATGGGCGAATCGGGCTTCGCCTTCACGCACTGCTTCACCCCCACGGCCATCTGCACGCCGGCGCGCGCCTCGCTGCTCACCGGCAAGCGCCCGGGCAAGCACCAGGTGCTGGCCAACCCCGAGTGGAACATCGCCTACCAGGTCTCGATCCCCGAAGGGACATGGACGTACACGCAGGAGCTGCGCGACGCCGGTTACAACGTCGGCATCGTCGGCAAGTACCACTGCGGCTACAACCCTGCCCGACAAGTTCGGCGCGGACGACGACACATACTGGGCGCCGAAAAATCCGGTGGCCAACGAGAAGTATGTCGCCTGGCTCGAGGCCAACAACCTCCCGCCGGTGCGCGCATCGACCTGTGGCGCGGCAAGCTGCCCGGCGGACGCGACGGGCACATCATCGCCGCGCGCCTCGACCAGCCCGAGGAAGCCACCTTCGAGCGCTTCCTGGCGGACCGTGCGATCGAGAAACTGCGCGAGTACGCCGCCGACTGGAAGGACTCGAAGCAGCCCTTCTGCCTCGACGTGCACTTCTTCGGCCCCCACCTGCCCTACTTCCTGCCCGACGAGTGGTTCGACCTCATCGATCCAAACGACGTCGAGCTGCCGGAAAACTTCGGTGACTCCCTCATCGGCAAGCCCCCGATCCAGGAGAACTACGCGACCTACTGGTCCACGTCCTCGTTCACGAACGAGCAGTGGAAGAAGCTCATCGCGGTCTACTGGGGATACACGGCCATGATCGACTTCGAGATCGGGCGCATCATGGACGTGGCGCGCGAGCTCGGCATCCTGGACGACACGGCGGTCTTCTTCTGCGCGGACCACGGTGAGTTCACGGGTTCACACCGCCTCAACGACAAGGGCCCGATGATGTACGACGACATCTACAACGTCCCCTTCATCGCCCACATCCCCGGCGTCTCAACCGTGGGACGCTCCGACGCATTCGTCTCCCTCATCGACCTGCCGGCCACGGTCCTCGACATCGCGGGCCTGGACACCCTCGCTCGTGGAGGACGTACCGCTCGATCGTGGACCTGACGCGCGGCGGGCAGGTCGACGGCTGGCGCGAGGACATCGTGTGCGAGTTCCACGGCCACCACTTCCTCCAGCAGCGCATGCTGCGCACGCGGGACTTCAAGCTCGTCATCAACCCCGAGTCGATCAACGAGCTCTACGACCCTGCGCCTGGATCCGGCTGAGATGAACAACGTGTACACCGTGCCCGTCTACGACGAGATCCGCAGGGGCTGGCCACGAACCTGTACCTGCAGCTGCGTGAGCGCGGGGATCACTCCTTCGCCAAGTGGATGGCGGCGATGACCGACTTCGACATCCCGCTGGTGAACACAGCTCGCTCCGACCTCGACGAGGTCACGAGCGACTAACCCCCGCCTCGGCGGCGGGAGGACACGCGCTCACCCGCCGCCGAGGCCAACGCGCGCCCCTGCACGCCCCACACAGTGACGCGTATCATAGAAACTATCAACGAGGCCGGAGCGCCCCCGAGCGGATGCCAACGATGAAGCGCCGGGAAGGAGAGGCATGCACTACCCCACACGCAGACCTCTGCCCACCCTCGAAGACCGTATCGTCGCCCACCTGGCCAAAGCCCCCGCAACGCGCTCCCAGCTGTGCGAGGCGCTCGACACCTCGCGTACAAACCTGGGGCGTGCGCTTACCACCCTCCTCGACGAGGGATCGGTGACGCCCGTGCGCACGAACGCCCCGGACGAGGCCGCCCCACCCAGCTCCTCACCCTCAACTCCTCGGCGGCACACTGCGTCGGCCTGAACGTCACACGCACGTCGTGCGCGGGCGTCATGCTCTCACGCGCCGGCACCGTCCTGACGCTACCGTCCACATCGTTTCCCCGCCCCCTTCCTCCAGTCTCTCTCGAACAGACCTGCGAGGCTCTGGCCGCGAGCGCAGCCCGTCAGGGAATTGTTACCTCGACGGTGCGCGCGGTGGGCGTGGGCGTCCCCATTCCGATGGGGCGTAACGCCAGGCTCTCCTCGGACGCGTACCCGACCATGGAGGAGCTCAGCGAGCTCACACGTCGCTGGTGGGATCCCTCCCGATCGTCGACAACACCGTGCGCATGGCTGCGCTCGCGGAGGCCCCTGTGGGGCGCGGGCGCGGACACGTCCTCGTTCATCTATCTGCGCCTGTCAGGGGGCGTGGGCGGCTGCGTCGTCTCCGATTTCCGCCTCGTTGGCGGAGCGGGCGGGCTGGCTGGGGAACTGGGACATATGACGGTGGGTGCCAATGACTCGCCCTGCGCCTGTGGCAGCGCGGTTGCCTCGAGACACTGGCGTCCGTCCCCGGCGCTGTGCGAGCGCGCGGGGGTTGCCGATATTTCTCAGCTGCGAGCCGCCGTATTGTCCGGCGATACGCGTGCGCGCGAGGCCCTGGAGCAGGCTGCCCAGGCTGTCGGCTACGTCTTGGGTTCGTACCGCGCTCCTCATTAACCCTCGGGCCATCATCGTGGCCGGCGAAATCGTCGACGCGTTTCCCTCCCTGCGATCCGACATCGCGGCCGCCATGCATAGGGAGCTCATTCCCGTCATGGAGTGGGATATCGACGTCGTGGGGGCATCGCTGGGGCCTTTTGGGGGCCGCTCAGGCCAGCGCGTATATTGCCGCCCACCCTTTGAGGAGGATGCGCAGCGCCCACCATCCCGAGGAAGGCTCAGCCCCGGGAGGCGGGGCCTGCCTCGTCGATGGAGACGCGCACCGATCGCGGGGGCATGCCGTGACACGCTCAATCCCATTCTCCGTCGTCACCAAACCGACGGGGGCAGCGTGCAACCTGGATTGCCAGTATTGCTTTTTCCCTGTCCAAGGAGCTTCTCTACGACGCTGCCGCGCAGACCATGTCCGAGCAGACCTTGGAACGCTACGTCGAGGCGTACCTGGAGTCGAGCCCCGACGGCGAGGTCACGATGCTGTGGCAGGGTGGGGAGCCGACCCTGCGCGGCCCTGCCTTTTTGAGCGCCTCATTCAGCTGTGCGAGGCCTACCGTCGCCCCACCCAGCGCGTGCGTCACGCTCTGCAGACCAATGGCACGCTGGTGACCGACGAGTGGGCCCGCTTTTTCGCGGACCACGACTTCCTCGTGGGCGTGTCCATCGACGGTCCCGCTCCTGCACGACGCCTACCGGCTCAATCGCGGCGGGCGCGGCACACGCGATGGTTGTGCGCGGCTGGGAGGCGCTCGCCCGCGCGGCGTGGAGACGAACATCCTGTGCACGGTCAACGCCGCCAACGAGGAGTACGGGGAGCGGGTGTACCGCTACTTCCGCGACGATCTGGGGGGCCCGCTACCCTGCAGTTCATTCCAATCGTCGAGCGCGTGCGTGCCGCGGACCCTGGCCCAGGCCGAGCGCGGCTGGCGTTCCGGAACCTCGGCGCTCCCTATACCGCCAGGACGGGGACTGCGTCACCAGCCGCTCCACATCCCCCGCTTCCTACGGGAGTTTCCTGTGCGCGGTGTTCGACCAGTGGCTGGCCGCCGACGTCGGCGAAGTCTTCATTCAGGACGTGGATTCGACCCTGTCGGCCATGTTTGGCTCGGCCACGGTGTGCGTGCACGCACCCCAGTGCGGGGCGAACATGGCGATGGAGTTCAACGGGGACGTGTACGCCTGCGATCACTGGGTGGAGCCGGACTGGTTGGTCGGCTCGATCAACGCCTCGTCCTTCACGCAGCTGGCGGCCTCGGACAAGATGCGGGACTTCGCACGCCTCAAGCCCAGCCTGGACGACGAGTGCCGCGCGTGCCCGCACCTGCGGCTGTGCTGGGGCGGGTGCCCGAAAGACCGTTTCGTGCGCCGGGGTGAGTCCACGCATAACTACCTGTGCGAGGGCTACCGGGCGTTCTACGAGCATGCCACCCCGGCCCTGCGCGCAATGGGCATGCTGATCGCGGCGGGCAGGCCGGCCTCGGACATCATGGACCCCGCGGTTTCTACCTCCCTCGGACTATCTCTCACCACATCTATTCGGAAATGACCAATGATTGTTGAAGCGCTCCTCATCGGCGCATTCGTCGGCATCGTCGTCGGCTCGCTCGGCGCGGGAGGCGGCATCTTGTCGGTGCCGATCCTCGTCTACATTCTTGGGCAGGATCCCCACCAGGCGACGGGCCTATCCCTCATCATCGTGGGGCTGACGGCCGCCGTCTCGCTGGCGACTCGCGCTCGCAGCGGGAACGTCGCATGGCGCGAGGGCGCTCTGTTCGCCTTGGCGGGCCTGGTTGGCACGTGGGCAGGATCGGCGCTCGGCCCGCTCGTCTCGGCGCGTGCCCTCATGCTCTGCTTCTGCGCTCTCCTGGGAGCGGTCGCGGTCTTCATGGTGCGCTCCCAGCTGCGCCCATCTGCCTCGTCCTCTTCTGACGAGGCCGGGGTGCCGCTGACGTTCAGGGGTCCTGGACGCTCGTGACCATCTGCCGGGTCGTCGCTCTGGCGACGCTGACGGGTTTCCTCACGGGATTCTTCGGCGTCGGCGGAGGCTTCGCGATCGTGCCCGCGCTGCACCTGGCGCTGCGGTACCCGATGAAGCGGGCCTCCGCGACGTCCCTGCTGGTCATGGTCATCACCGCCGCCTTCGGGCTAGCCTCGCGCACCTGCGGGCACGCTGACGATCACCGCCGAAGCCGGGGTCATGGTCGCGCTCTTCACCGCGGCATCGATGGGAGGCGGGATCGGGAGCCAGGCTCACCAAGAGAGTCTCGAACCGGGTGCTCGGCCTGGTCTTTGCAGCACTCCTCGTGCGTGGCAGTCTCGACCCTGGCGGCCACCTCAGTAAAGGCGCGCGAGACTGATATCGTCTCGCGCGCCCTCATCGCTCAGCTGGCGGTCGTTCCTTCGCCCTGGGTGGAGGTGTCCGCACTGCCCTGGCTTCCATTCTTGCTGCCGGGGCCTCGGCCGCCCTCCGGGGAGGTCCCGGGCGAGTGCTGCCCGTATCGCCCTGCTCACCGCCCGGCCCCTGCTGGCCGCCAGGGCCCCTGCTGCTGGCCGTTACCCGGACCTTTGCTGGCCGCCAGGGCCCTGCTGCTGGCCGTTACCCGACCTTGCTGGCCGCCAGGGCCCCTGCTGCTGGCCGTTACCCGGACCTTGCTGGCCTGCCGGGGCCGAAATCCTCGTCCTCGTCGCCGTAGCCCTGGTCGTTGTAGCCGTCCTCGTAGCCCTGTTCATAGAAGTCTTGACCATCGCCCATGACGGCTGCATGCGTGATGACGCCCGCGCCGAAGCCGACGGACAGCACCGCGGCTGCGGCGCCGGCGATGGCCGCGCGCTTGCCCCACGAGGTCTTCCTCGTTGCAGGCTCGACTGTCGCGGCGCTAGCCGCCACGGCCTCGTCCTGCGAATGCTCGTCGGAAGAAGAGTGCGCGACCGACTCCAGGGGCGTACCAGCAAACGCATTGCTGGTTTCCTCCTGGGCGACGGGAGGCATCTGCGCCGTTTCCGCCTGAGACGCGTGCGTGGGCAGGACTTCGGTCTGCTCCGTGGCCTGCGCCTCCGACTGGGGCAGGATCGAAGTGCGCTCGGTGTCACCTGCCAGGTTCTTGTTGTCGTCCGCCATGGGGACGCTCCTTTCTGCTGATTTGTGCATCATTGCTTCGCAGATTAGGAGCAACAATTAAGCGTGCGTTATGGCGAAACTGTGAAAACGCTATGAAATAACGGGTGTCGCACATCACCTTTTGAGGTTTGATTAATTTGTCAGCTGACGAAGGTCACGGGCATCGCCGGCGGCAAACACGTCATCCTCGCCTGGAGCGAGTGACACAGACCCGAGGCCGGGACCGCAACGCGTACCCCATCGCGCGAGCGGCCCCGGCCTCGTTCCATGTCTGCGACCAGCTCGGTCGTCCTACTTTTCTACCGTCTTCCTGGCCACGAGCGTATTTCGTCGCCTGAGCCACCGGGCGCACGATCATCGAGTCGATGTTGACGTGGGAGGGACGCTCCAGGGTCCACACGATCGCCTCGGCGACATCTTCGGCGACGAGGGCGGCAACGCCCTCGTAGACGCGGTCGGCAGCCTCCTGGGAGCCGAGGCGGTTGAGGGAAAACTCCTCGGTGCGCACCATGCCCGGCGCGATCTCGATGATGCGCACGGGCTCACCCACCAGCTCCTGGCGTAGCGTGTTCGCGATGATACGCTCGGCGTGCTAGCGGCGACATACCCGCCGCCTCCCGGGTAGGTGTCATGGGCGGCGGTCGAGGTGGGAAGACGAGGTCTCCCCGCGCTCGCGCATCCCCGGCAGGAAGGCACGCGAGCAATGCAGGGCGGTGAGCACATTGCGCTCAAACATCGCGCTCCACCTGGCCGGATCTCCCTCCGCGACCCGATCCACGCCGATCAGCTCCGCCAGCGTTGCTGACGACCGCATCCACGGGGCCACCCTCCAGGATGCGGGCGGCCATCTCCTCCACCTGCGCCTCATCGGTGAGGTCGGCCGCCCAGTATTCGCAGCCAATTTCAGCGCCGAGGGCCTCCAGGCGCTCGCGGCGCCTGGCCACAGCGACAACCCTCCACCCCCTCTGCGCCAGCAGGCGGGCGGTGGCCCGCCCAGTCGGTGGAGGCTCCAGTGACGACGACGCGGCGCGAAGTGCTCATAGGCGTCAGTAATATCCCCGGGTACGCACCGTCGTGCGCGCGGGGATACTCGCTGGCGTCTCAGCCGTTGGGCAGGCCGTAGGCCTTGTGGATCAGCCAGATCGGGTGGACGACGTTCGCGCCCGTGGCCGTGCGCAGCTGCCAGCGGCACGTCTCCGTGTCGCAGGCGGCCAGCTCGGCGTTGACCTGCTTGATGAAGTCGAAGACGGGCGCCCACAGCCTGGGCGATCGCGTACTCTCCTTCTTCATGCCGTATGTACCCGCGATACCGCAGCAGGGCTGCTCGAGGTCCTTGACGGTCACGCCGGGAATCAGGCTCATGAGCTCGATCGCGGGCTTGCCCAGACCCTGGGACTTGACCTGACAGGGCGCGTGGTACGGAATGGTGACGTCGATGCGCTGGAAGTTCGTGTCCAGCTCGCCCTTGTCGTACAGGTGCAGTGAGAACTCGCTGATGTCCCACGTGCGGTGCCCACGTCGCGCAGCTCCGGGTGTCCATCTCGAGGATCTCGTGGGCCTCGTGGCGCAGCATCCCGCCGCACGAGACCCGACGCGGAGATGATCGGGGCGTCACGGTTGACGCTGCGCAGGTCGTTGGTCAGCTTCGAGACGTAGCTTGCGCGCATCGTCGTACGGGCCGTTGGACTGCAGGGCGGGCCGCAGCAGCCGTGCTTGGGGACCAGGACCTCGTAGCCCAGGTGTCTCGAGCACCATGACCGAGTGGATCGAGGTCTCAACCTCGAAGTACTGGGCCGGCACATCCGTGGAAGAAGATCACCTGGCCGCGCGTGCGGGTTCGGCAGCGGCTGGTGCTTCTTGAACCAGGACTCGAAGGTGCGACCATACGGGCGCGCGGCATGGGGGCCGAGCGGTGCACGCCGATGACGGCCTCCATCGCCAGGCGAATCGGCGACGTCGAGCGCCCAGTTTGCGATCGGGGCGACCGGGGTCATCATGGTGCCGATCAGGGAGGTGCGGTAGATGAGGCGGTCGCGCAGCGGAATGCCGTGCGCTTCCTTCGGCGGTGCGGCGGTGGTGGATGATCTCGGTGACCTTCACGCCCTGGGGGCACACGAGCGAGCGGGTGCCGCATGAGGGAGTGAAGTCGATGGACTTGTCTCACCATCTGCCCGTCCTTGCAGGGAAGCGCTCGGCCTGCGGGCCGGAGTACTTGGGGCCGGCGAACAGGTCGGTGACACGCATGACGGGGCACTGGGTCTCAGCAGATCGTGCACTGACGCAGGAGTCGAGGCTCGCGCGCAGCGCGTCACCACTCAGGGCGGGACGTCCTCTTCCTCCACGCCCGGTCCATCAGCGTTGACATTTCGAGGTCATTTCAGTTCCTCCACGATCAGGTCGACGGTATGAGCGCCGCTGGCCAGCGCATTCCTTCGCCGCTCTTTTTCACGCCAGCGGGTGGCGCCGGCCAGGTTGCCTCCGGCCGCGTACGAGTTCGGGCACGCGAGCGCCTTCCTCGTTCAGGACGCGCATGTTGTCGTCGACGGCGAGGCCCTGAGAGGAAGAGGGCTGGTCCTCGCCTGAAGTCGGCGTGCAGGAGCTGTCCGGAGGCGCCCATGACGGGCAGCCCGCAGACGGTCTCTCGCACGGTGCCGTAGGGTCCATGTCGAGGGCGCCGGATTCGAAGCCGCCGGCGGCGAGGATGAGGATCGGGTTTCCACGATCGTGGAGCGTCCCGCGCTGGCGTACTCGACGGCGCTCACGCGTCCGTCTGCCGTGTGCACGGCGCGATCGGGGATCGAGGATGACGCGGCACTTGTCGGAGGCGATGCGGGTCAGCAGGGCGTTGAGGCGCATGCCGGGCACCGACAGGGGGCTGGATCGGGATCTCGAAGACGGGGTGGCCGAGCTTGTCCGCCGGGTCGCGCCAGGCGTTCGGGTCATCGAGGCCGAGGACGGCGGGCAGGCGACGATCTCCCCCATCTTCGAGGAGGGCGGATCTGGTCTGCCAGGCGCGCGCGGTTCTCCTCGCGGTCGAGGCTGCGCGCGTGGTTGGTGCCGGTCAGTCGACCTCACCCTCGCGCACGACGTGGTCGACGGACGGGGCGCGCGCCTTGATCAGGCGCCGTCGGGGCCGTTCTGGCGCGTCGGGTTCTCGGCGACGGGGCCGGGGTAGAAGTCCTTGAGCGCGCAGTCCGACGATGGCGTGGCGGGCGCCCGCCTGGGATGCCGGCCTCCATGGAGCGGGATCAGGCGGGTGGGCGCAGCGCGCCAACGCCGGTGAGGATGCGCACGTTGCGGGTCTCGTCGCCGATGAGGCGTCCGCGCCGACGGTCACGCAGCCACGCGACGGATGCGCCGACAAAGTCGGGGGTGACGTGGCTGTGAGGGGTGGGTCGGGCACGAGGCCACGTGGCGCTGCAGGCCTCAGGGGCTTCTCGACCGGCTCGGGGCGGTAGCCGAGGATGTCGACCGTGCCTGTGCCGGCTGGATGCCGCCCGCCTTCGTGACGAGGGGTGACGCTCGGTCCCGCGTCAGCTGCCTTGATTGCGGCGGCCAGGCCTGCAGGCCGCGCCGATAACGACGACGTCCCTCATCGAACGACCTCTCGCTGGGTGCGGGCGGGTGCTCGACGTCGAGCGTGCCCTCGTGGTCCAGCGGTCGGTGCGGCCTGCCTGACCGTGCCGGAGATGATGGGCGCAGGCCGATCAGCGGTTCTTCGGGAAGAAGGCGCAGGAGGCGTTGGCGCGTCGAGGTCGTGTCGCCGCCGTGGGCGATGCCGCGGCGCTGGGGAAGCCGCCCTGGCAGGGGCCCGCCCAGGCGCATCTGGCGTACGTCGTCGAGCTGTCCATGGGCGGTGTCCATGACGTTTTTCGAGCATGGCGCGCGTGGCCATCTCGCACTCGCGGATGATCTGCTCGTGGGAGGATTCGTTGCGCGATTCGACGTTGTCGAGGCGGTGGCGATCGTGGGGCGCTCTTCCTGGCGGGGGAACAGCCTCGTCGGCGGTCTTACGGGGCTGCTCGCCCATCTCGTCGCACATGATGTCGACGATGCGCTCGGCCATGAGGCGGTGGTGGTGAGCTGCCGCCCGCGATGGTGAGCATGCCGTAGACGCCGTCGCGCGTGTTGTGGTCGATGATGCTCATGCCGCGCCATGTGGCGGGTGTCGGTGCTGGCGTAGCGGTCCTTGATGAGGGGCGCGCGCCGGCCCACGCGTGCAGCGCGGGGCTTGCGGAATCCTGGGATCATGGCTTCGCCGGAGTCGGCATCTGCTGGACCTGGTGCGGGGATGGACGGGCGGTCCGGGTCGTCGGCCTTGGTCGGTCGTGCCGATGATGCACCTGGTGTGGTCGGGACGAGTTGTCACCGTCGGCGGGCCACGCAGCGGTTGATGACCGTTGGCTCGGTCGGTGGTTCATAACGATCATGATGCCTGCGCCGGGACGACGTCGACGCCGGTGGCGGTCCGCCATGGCGGCGATCTGTCCGGCCAGGGGCCGCCGCAGTTGAGGACAAGCCGCATTCGATGCGTACGTCTCGCCGCCGCGTTCTCGTGGACGATGACGCTGATGCGATCGCCCTCGCGTTCGATGGAGGTGACGCGGTGGTGGGTCGGACCTTCGCGCCGTACGCCTGCGCGGGCGGATCGCTCCCCAGGTCATCTGCCAGCCATCGACCGTGCCGTCCTGGACCTCGAAGGCGCGCTTAATACGCGGGTCCAGGCGCGGTTCGCGACGCAGCGCCTCGGCGATGGAGATTTCGGCGGCGGGCACCTTTGCAGCCGCTGCGCGAACTGAGATGCGGTATATCATCGTCCTGGGCGGTCACGACAAAGGGCCTCCGGTGGCCTCGACGGCGTTGGCGTTGATCGCTTGGCGATCGTTTTCTTCGGCACTCGGTGGCCGACTCGGGTCGGACGCAATGTAGCGTCCGCCGAGTGGAGCAGACCGTGGAAGCGACCGGAGTTCCTGAACGATGTCCGCCCGGTCGACGAGGACGGCTGAGAAGCCGCGCATGGCGACGTCGCGGACGACGCCGGCACCGGTGGATCCGCCACCGATGACGCACACGTCAGTGCGAAGTGTCTTCACCGTTAAAAATCCCTTCCGTCTTGATGAGGAAGTGCCTCATTGCTTTATCCATTGTGCCCCTTCACCCTTTTGCACGAATGTACACCCTGTGCATATGTGCACTTTGAGGTGATCAAATGACATCACTGATTCGCGTAAAATGGCAATTACATCCCACATATAATGCGTAAATGGGTCGATGCGTCATCGTGGACGCTCGTCAACGGCTTTGTGTTGGGTGAGACACACTGCTCGCCGGGTCTCGACACCGCGAACATCGAGTTCAACGGTGCGCCCGCAGGCGATTTCTTCTTCACGTCAACGGCAGCGGCTGGCGACCACAATCACCAGACCGCCTTGGACGAGCGTTCCACACGCTGCGCGACGCATCCGAAAAGTACGCGCGCGCCATCGCCCAGGACGCAGCCGACGGCTCCCTGGACGATCCGGATGCGCTACGCATCGCCCACACTGTGGACTCGGTTCCTCGACGAGGACACCATCGAAAGCACGGAGCCACTCCTGCGCCCCGACCTCGACGCAATTCCGCCTGCACGCACCCACGAGGAACTCGCCCGCGAGATGGGCCGCCTCATGCGTAGAAGGCATCGGAGGCCTCGTCGGCATGCGTGGGCACCGACCCGCGTGATTCCTCCGCTACGCGAGATACTCCCTCGTCCGGTCAGAATCGGTCTGCCGACGAGACCTACGACGCGAGGACGACCGCGCCGATCCGCAGTGCACGTCGCGCACACCGCCCGCCTCCTCGGCCTCGCCGGCAGCGGCGAACCCGACGCGCGCGGCGACGCGCATCATGGAGCTGGGGCCGGATGCTGCTACCACCGTGACTCCGTGAGCAACCGCGACGCTGCTCCTCCGACAACCCGACCCCCTGGGGAGAAGGTGCGCACTCCCTCGCCTGGCTTCGACTGGGACGTGGGCGCAGGGGCGCGCATGCCCGTCCGCCGGCCTCGTCGTGAACGTCCGACCAGCCCGGCTTCCTCATCGCCGCCACCGCCACCCTGGCAGAGCCGGCACCCGATCTGTCCGTGCTCAAAGGGTGGCTATGAGCGCCTCGGCGATCGACTGCCACGCATGCTCTGTCGAACGGTTTCGTGAACGTGAACGCTTCGACTTCCACGGCCGCACCCTGTCCGGCACGGAGGGAACTGCGTCGCGCTGAAGCGCTCCTCCGGACTCATCGAGGCCTACCTGGGCGGGCCATGGAGGCCCGCGCATGGTGTCCTGCCGCGCCCGACGCCGAGGAGGCCGCCAGACGCGCTGGTGCGCCGCCTCCTCGACGCCTACGGCGAGTCGGTCGTAGCCTCGACTGGATGGGCGAGGGACACCAAGGTCAGGCACTGGACAAGCTCGCGACCTTCAACCCGCAGATCAGCTACCCCGTCAGGTGGCGCGACTGCTCGACGCTTTCACCTTACGGATCCGAGCCCGCGACCGTCGAGAACGTGCGCGCCGCTTCTTCTTCCGCCACCGACCGCGAATGGGCCAAGCTGGGCCGCGGTGGACCGCGACGAGGTAATTATGACAGACGGTCAACGCCTACTACTGGCCCACCAGGAACGAGATCGTCTTCCGCCGCGATCCTTCAGCGCTCAGCTCTATCGACACCGAGGCCGACGGCGCGGTAAGCTTCAAACGCGATCGGCGCGGTCATCAACCGACGGATCGGACACGGCTTCGATGACCAGGAGCTCACGCTACGACGGGAGGGAAAGCCTGTCGAACTGGTGGACCGACGAGGACCGTGCCGCGTTCGAAGAGCGCACGCACGCCCTCATCGAGCAGTATGACGCACTCACCCCGCAATCCTGCTGGAGCAGGGAGCAATGCAATAATG
>BNJV01002708.1_pt1 | contig 12730 bp, 15 predicted proteins | sample 8540591 | NCBI WGS metagenome assembly BNJV01 (sample SAMD00202457, study PRJDB9452) | human saliva metagenome | host: Homo sapiens
AGACGACCTTTTGCTGGAGAGAAGCAGTTGCAAGGTGAGGCTGGATATCAATCCGCTATTGGCTGCCCAACCATTCGTCGCGCGTTTGCTTGGCTTCTTCAAAATAACGGTGGTATAGCGCGTCGCGGTTTTCTTTGTTCGAGGATACGTTCCAACTTTGGAAAGCTGGTCGTGCAGTCCGGCAATCAGCTTGATCAGGCTGTTTTTATTGTCCAGGCAGATGTCCGTCCAAATGGCGGGATGGCTGGAGGCGATGCGGGTAAAGTCTCGGAAACCGCTGGCGGCAAATTTCAAATATTCCTGTCCGTCCGGATGGTCGGCGATTTGGTGGACATAGGCAAAAGCCGTCAAATGCGGCATATGAGAAACGGAGGCGAACACGGCATCGTGTTCTTCCGCACTCATTTCAAACGTCTGTGCGCCGACCGCCTGCCACAGGCTTTTTATCAAAGCGATACCTTCGGGGCGCTCTTGTCCGTGTGTGGTGATAATCAGTTTTTTATCTTGATACAATCCGAATTGCGCCGCCAATGCGCCGCTGCGGTCGGAGCCTGCAATGGGGTGAGCGGCGATACAGTGTGAAATCCGCTCGGGCAGATATTGGCGGAAAGCAGCGATGGCAGTCCGCTTGGTGCTGCCCACATCAGACACATAAGCCTCCGGCGCAAGCAGCGGCGCAATGGCTTGGCAGATGGTCGGAAATGTGGAAACGGCGTAGCAATCAACACCAAATCGGCATGACCGATGCTTTCGGCGTTGATTTCCGTAAACGCTTTATCAATCACCCGACGCTCAAGCGCACGGTCGAGATTATCGCGGTCGAGATCAATACCGGTCACGGTTTGCACCCATCCCAATCGTTTGAGATCCAGAACGAAAGAGCCGCCTATCAGTCCGACGCCGATAAGGGTGATGTGTTGGAGCGGGGCATTTGGTGTCATGGCGGATGTGTAAGGCGGTGGATAAAGGAAAGGTCGTCTGAAAACGTACCGAGGACTAGGATTTGCTTTCGAAACCTGCAAAACTTTTTGGAACACAAATCCGCCTGCGGCTTGGGCTATTATAGTGAATCATGCCCCATTCCAGCCACAAACCTGTGTAGGCAGCCAGTCAACCCGTAGGCGTTTTCAGAATGGAACAATCTTCCGCAGTGCCAAAAAATTTTGCATACACCGATCATCCTAAATCAATATTTTTTAAGAAAATCAAAGAAAACCGGCAGCGTTCATTTGCTCTAAAACCGTTTATACAGAAACAGTTTTTCCAAACCTTGCGTTCCGTTTTTACAATTGAGAGCCATTCTTGAACCAGGTCGTCTGAAAGTACCGTATGTCACTTGCACAACCCAACCGTATCCTCGTCATCAAACTACGCCATCATGGTGACGTATTGCTCAGTACGCCGGTCGTCGATGCGATCAAACAACATTTTCCCGAGTGCGAAGTCGATATGCTGGTTTATCAGGAAACCGCCGACATCATCCGCGACAATCCGCAACTCGCCTGGATTTTTCACCATTGACCGGCAATGGAAGAAACAAGGCGTGCGGATGCAGTTCAAACACGAAAAAGACCTGTTCCGTCAGTTGAAAGCCCGCCAATACGATTGGGCATTCAACCTTTCCGATCAATGGCGTGCCGCCATCATTGCCAAACTCTGTTCAAAATGCAGCGTCGGCTTCAACTGCATCAAACGCGACAATGCCGCCTGGCGCTGGTGTCACGACTTTCTCAACCCCGATATGGGCACGACCAAACATATCGTTGAAACCCATCTGGGCATACTGCCTCCGCTTATCCGTCCGGAAGAGCTGTCCCACGCAAAAGTCCGTATGAGCATCTCCCTAGATGTCCGCAACAGTATGGAACAAAAATTGCGCGAACAAGGCTGGCAAGGCGAAAACTACGTCTTACTGCATCCGGGCGCGCGCTGGTTGTTCAAATGTTGGGAAAACGGCAAAAACGCCGCACTCGTCCAGCTTCTGCTGAACCACGGACACAACGTCGTCCTGACCGCCTCCCCCAGCCCCTATCGAACACGACATGATCGAGGCCATCTTAGGTCGTCTGAAAATACCGGAAGGCGGCAAAGTATGGGTATTGTCCGGCTGCCTAACTTTGCGCGAACTTGCGGCGGCAATAGACCGCGCCAAACTGTTTATCGGCGTCGATTCCGTTCCCATGCACATCGCCGCCGCGCTCGACAAACCGCAAATCGCCCTATTCGGCGCGACTTGGCTGGGCATATGGCATCCTTATTCACTCAATGCCGAAGTGATATGGGCGGGCGATTATACCGACCTCCCCACCCCGACAGCATCAATACAGACAATCCCGAACGTCTCCTGAAAGCCATTCCTCTGGAAGAAGTATGGAACCGCGTTTCCGCCAAACTCGAGAAAAATTGACCAAACGGGAACACACGCAGCAATAGAATAATCCCTGCTTCTGTATCAACAAGCGGTTGCCTATAAATAAAGTAGAGGTCTTTGCAAAATTAACTCCAACAGATTTTCACCCTATTCCGACATCTCAAGAGAACACCTAAGATTTATCCAAACATCCTGAAACCTTAACGGATGTGAACGCGCTATTTGGCGGGGACGTAGTCGGCATAGTGCGCCGGCAAGGCAGTCGTTTCCAATAACGAGCGCTCTTACTGCGACACTAAGGCAGTATTGCAGCCCACCACCTTTTCAGACGACCTTTCCACATAGGTTTCCCCATGCATCCTGATCTGACGGCCGAATGAAGCGGGACAGGCATGGCAGCCTTACCCGCCCGAGACAGCGCCGTCCGACTCCGACCGATTCGGACGGCCTTTTTCATCACTGGTTCTGTAGCTGCGCACATTCCCTATTCGGGAGGGCGCACTCGGGTTTATTTTTTAGCGGCGGGGGTGGCGGCTTTGTTTTGAGCGGCCGGGGCGACGGTTGCTTCCGCCTTCAGTTTGGAGAAGATGCCCTCACCGATACCTTTGACGTTTTTCAACTCCTCGACCGATTTGAAGGCACCATGTTGTTGACGGTAGTCCACGATGGCTTTGGCTTTGGCAGGGCCGATACCGGGCAGGGCTTCCAACTCGGACGGGGAAGCGGTATTGATGTTGACGGCGGCCAGCGACAGCGAAGCGGTCAGCAGGGCGAGGGCGGCAAAGAGGAATTTTTTCATAAGAAGATACTCCATAGTTTGTGAATGCGGATGATGCCTGTGTGTGCGGCACCGTAAAATAGTTGGCTATCATATCCGTCTTACCGTTTCCGTTCAAACGATACCTAAAGATTTCTTGGTTTACTATCTCTTTATGTATTGATTCTGCAACATCCCTATTCTACCCGCACCCTCCCTATCCGTCACATTTACCTGCTGCGCTATCGTCGCATCCACCCATCTCCATTCGTGAGTATAGTTGATTAAATTTAAATCAGGACAAGGCAACGAAGCCGCAGACAGTACAGATAGTACGACAAGACGAGGCAACGCCGTACTGGTTTAAAGTTAATCCACTATAAGTAAGCCATAGCAAGAAGGCAAGGAACGGCACTGACGAGTTTCAAGTAAAGGTATGAATAAAATATAAGGTAAAAGTAAAAGCCCCCGACATCTGTCGGGGGCTTAGAATAGGTGTTTGGCAGTGACCTACTTTCGCATGGAAGAACCACACTATCATCGGCGCTGAGTCGTTTCACGGTCCTGTTCGGGATGGGAAGGCGTGGGACCAACTCGCTATGGCCGCCAAACTTAAACTGTACAAATCGGCAAAGCCTTAATCAATATATTCGGTGATGACTGAATCAGTCAGTAAGCTTTTTATTTGAAGTTCTTCAAATGATAGAGTCAAGCCTCACGAGCAATTAGTATGGGTTAGCTTCACGCGTTACCGCGCTTCCACACCCCACCTATCAACGTCCTGGTCTCGAACGACTCTTTAGTGCGGTTAAACCGCAAGGGAAGTCTCATCTTCAGGCGAGTTTCGCGCTTAGATGCTTTCAGCGCTTATCTCTTCCGAACTTAGCTACCCGGCTATGCAACTGGCGTTACAACCGGTACACCAGAGGTTCGTCCACTCCGGTCCTCTCGTACTAGGAGCAGCCCCCGTCAAACTTCCAACGCCCACTGCAGATAGGGACCAAACTGTCTCACGACGTTTTAAACCCAGCTCACGTACCACTTTAAATGGCGAACAGCCATACCCTTGGGACCGACTACAGCCCCAGGATGTGATGAGCCGACATCGAGGTGCCAAACTCCGCCGTCGATATGAACTCTTGGGCGGAATCAGCCTGTTATCCCCGGAGTACCTTTTATCCGTTGAGCGATGGCCCTTCCATACAGAACCACCGGATCACTATGTCCTGCTTTTCGCACCTGCTCGACTTGTCGGTCTCGCAGTTAAGCTACCTTTTGCCATTGCACTATCAGTCCGATTTCCGACCGGACCTAGGTAACCTTCGAACTCCTCCGTTACTCTTTGGGAGGAGACCGCCCCAGTCAAACTGCCTACCATGCACGGTCCCCGACCCGGATTACGGGTCTGGGTTAGAACCTCAAAGACACCAGGGTGGTATTTCAAGGACGGCTCCACAGAGACTGGCGTCTCTGCTTCTAAGCCTCCCACCTATCCCACACAAGTGACTTCAAAGTCCAATGCAAAGCTACAGTAAAGGTTCACGGGGTCTTTCCGTCTAGCAGCGGGTAGATTGCATCTTCACAACCACTTCAACTTCGCTGAGTCTCGAGGAGACAGTGTGGCCATCGTTACGCCATTCGTGCGGGTCGGAACTTACCCGACAAGGAATTTCCTGCCACCTTAGGACCGTTATAGTTACGGCCGCCGTTTACTGGGGCTTCGATCCGATGCTCTCACATCTTCAATTAACCTTCCAGCACCGGGCAGGCGTCACACCCTCATACGTCCACTTTCGTGTTAGCAGAGTGCTGTGTTTTTAATAAACAGTCGCAGCCACCTATTCTCTGCGACCCTCCGAGGCTTTACGGAGCAAGTCCTCAACCTTAGAGGCATACCTTCTCCCGAAGTTACGGTATCAATTTTGCCGAGTTCCTTCTCCCGGAGTTCTCTCAAGCGCCTTAGAATTCTCATCCTGCCCACCCTGTGTTCGGTTTGCGGTACGGTTCGATTCAAACTGAAGCTTAGTGGCTTTTCCTGGAAGCGTGGTATCGGTTACTTCATGTCCGTAGACACTCGTCGTCACTTCTCGGTGTTAAGAAGACCCGGATTTGCCTAAGTCTTCCACCTACCGGCTTAAACAAGCTATTCCAACAGCTTGCTAACCTAACCTTCTCCGTCCCCACATCGCATTTGAATCTAGGTACAGGAATATTAACCTGTTTCCCATCGACTACGCATTTCTGCCTCGCCTTAGGGGTCGACTCCACCCTACGCCGATGAACGTTGCGTAGGAAACCTTGGCTGGCGAGCGGGCTTTTTCACCCGCTTTATCGCTACTGCAGTCAACATTCGCACTTCTGATACCTCCAGCACACTTTACAATGCACCCTTCATCGGCCTACAGAACGCTCCCCTACCATGCCAGTAAACTGGCATCCGCAGCTTCGGTTATAGATTTGAGCCCCGTTACATCTTCCGCGCAGGACGACTCGACCAGTGAGCTATTACGCTTTCTTTAAATGATGGCTGCTTCTAAGCCAACATCCTGGCTGTCTGGGCCTTCCCACTTCGTTTACCACTTAATCTATCATTTGGGACCTTAGCTGGCGGTCTGGGTTGTTTCCCTCTTGACAACGGACGTTAGCACCCGCTGTCTGTCTCCCGAGGAACCACTTGATGGTATTCTTAGTTTGCCATGGGTTGGTAAGTTGCAATAACCCCCTAGCCATAACAGTGCTTTACCCCCATCAGTGTCTTGCTCGAGGCACTACCTAAATAGTTTTCGGGGAGAACCAGCTATCTCCGAGTTTGTTTAGCCTTTCACCCCTATCCACAGCTCATCCCCGCATTTTGCAACATGCGTGGGTTCGGTCCTCCAGTACCTGTTACGGCACCTTCAACCTGGCCATGGATAGATCACTCGGTTTCGGGTCTACACCCAGCAACTATTCGCCCTATTAAGACTCGGTTTCCCTACGCCTCCCCTATTCGGTTAAGCTCGCTACTGAATGTAAGTCGTTGACCCATTATACAAAAGGTACGCAGTCACACCACAAGGGTGCTCCCACTGTTTGTATGCATCAGGTTTCAGGTTCTATTTCACTCCCCTCCCGGGGTTCTTTTCGCCTTTCCCTCACGGTACTGGTTCACTATCGGTCGATGATGAGTATTTAGCCTTGGAGGATGGTCCCCCCATATTCAGACAGGATTTCACGTGTCCCGCCCTACTTTTCGTACGCTTAGTACCACCGTTGAGATTTCGAATACGGGACTATCACCCACTATGGTCAAGCTTCCCAGCTTGTTCTTCTATCTCGACAGTTATCACGTACAGGCTCCTCCGCGTTCGCTCGCCACTACTTGCGGAATCTCGGTTGATTTCTTTTCCTCCGGGTACTTAGATGGTTCAGTTCTCCGGGTTCGCTTCTCTAAGTCTATGTATTCAACTTAGGATACTGCACAGAATGCAGTGGGTTTCCCCATTCGGACATCGCGGGATCATAGCTTTATTGCCAGCTCCCCCACGCTTTTCGCAGGCTTACACGTCCTTCGTCGCCTATCATCGCCAAGGCATCCACCTGATGCACTTATTCACTTGACTCTATCATTTCAAGAACTTCTCTGACTTTGCCTGACATTCCGTTGACAAGAACATCAAACTTGAATTTCCTACTTTGATAAAGCTTACTGCTTGTTGTGTCTCAATCCCGCCTTTTGTCTTTCGGGATTAAGTCGATACAATCATCACCCAAATACTGTACCTGTTTTTCTTTTCCTATCCAGGAGACAACTGACCGTTTGCAATCGGTCAATCATCAAAAACAGACACATTGTCTTTGTTTGTTGATTTCGGCTTTCCAATTTGTTAAAGATCGATGCGTTCAATATTGCTATTTACTTCGAAAATCAAAATGAGCTGATTATTATAGCAGCCTTTCTTTTTCCGTCAAACTGATTCACCATCAGACTTCTCTTTAGAAAAAAAGAAAGCAGTTACACTGCCTTTTTAACTCGCTTTGATTTGGAAAGTATTGGTGGAGGCAAACGGGATCGAACCGATGACCCCCTGCTTGCAAAGCAGGTGCTCTACCAACTGAGCTATGCCCCCGTTCTTGGTGGGTCTGGGAGGACTTGAACCTCCGACCCCACGCTTATCAAGCGTGTGCTCTAACCAGCTGAGCTACAAACCCGGATTCTCTTCTTAAGCGAACCTTGTCTTCACTCAAGCATTCTTCCGCATCTTCTACAGTTTACCGATAAGTGTGAATGCGACAACCTCTTCTTTCTCTAGAAAGGAGGTGATCCAGCCGCAGGTTCCCCTACGGCTACCTTGTTACGACTTCACCCCAGTCATGAAGCATACCGTGGTAAGCGGGCTCCTTGCGGTTACCCTACCTACTTCTGGTATCCCCCACTCCCATGGTGTGACGGGCGGTGTGTACAAGACCCGGGAACGTATTCACCGCAGTATGCTGACCTGCGATTACTAGCGATTCCGACTTCATGCACTCGAGTTGCAGAGTGCAATCCGGACTACGATCGGTTTTGTGAGATTGGCTCCGCCTCGCGGCTTGGCTACCCTCTGTACCGACCATTGTATGACGTGTGAAGCCCTGGTCATAAGGGCCATGAGGACTTGACGTCATCCCCACCTTCCTCCGGCTTGTCACCGGCAGTCTCATTAGAGTGCCCAACTTAATGATGGCAACTAATGACAAGGGTTGCGCTCGTTGCGGGACTTAACCCAACATCTCACGACACGAGCTGACGACAGCCATGCAGCACCTGTGTTACAGCTCCCGAAGGCACTCCTCCGTCTCTGGAGGATTCCGTACATGTCAAGACCAGGTAAGGTTCTTCGCGTTGCATCGAATTAATCCACATCATCCACCGCTTGTGCGGGTCCCCGTCAATTCCTTTGAGTTTTAATCTTGCGACCGTACTCCCCAGGCGGTCGATTTCACGCGTTAGCTTCGCTACTAAGCAGTCAAGCTGCCCAACAGCTAATCGACATCGTTTAGGGCGTGGACTACCAGGGTATCTAATCCTGTTTGCTACCCACGCTTTCGGGCATGAACGTCAGTGTTATCCCAGGAGGCTGCCTTCGCCATCGGTATTCCTCCACATCTCTACGCATTTCACTGCTAGCACGTGGAATTCTACCTCCCTCTGACACACCTCTCTAGTCACCCAGTTCAGAACGCAGTTCCCAGGTTGAGCCCGGGATTTCACATCCCTGCTTTAGCAACCGTCTGCGCCCGCTTTACGCCCAGTAATTCCGATTAACGCTCGCACCCTACGTATTACCGCGGCTGCTGGCACGTAGTTAGCCGGTGCTTATTCTTCAGGTACCGTCATCAGACAGGGGTATTAACCCCGCCCTTTTCTTCCCTGACGACAAAAGTCCTTACAACCCGGAAGGCCTTCTTCAGACACGCGGCATGGTTGGATCAGGCTTTGCGCCCATTGTCCAAAAATTTCTACTGCTGCCTCCCCGTAGGAGTCTGGGCCGTGTCTCAGTCCCAGTGTGGCGGATCATCCTTCAGACCCGCTACTGATCGTCGCCTGCAGTAAGCCTTACCCCACCAACTAGCTAATCAGATATCGGCTGCTCAAAACAGCGCAAGGCCAAATGGTCCCCTGCTTTCTTCCTCAGAAAAATATGCGGTATTAGCTAATCTTTCGATTAGTTATCCCCCACCGCTCGGTACGTTCCGATATGTTACTCACCTGTTCGCCACTCGCCACCCAAGAAGCAAGCTTCTCGTGCTGCCGTCCGACTTGCATGTGTAAAGCATGCCGCCAGCGTTCAATCTGAGCCAGGATCAAACTCTTCATGTTCAATCTCTAACTTTTAACTTCTGGTCTGTTTCAAAGAAACCAACAGGACAATGTCTAAAACATCATCTTGTCTGTCTTTTCAAACAGTGTGAGGCTGTCGCACTCACACTTATCGGTAATCTGTTTTGTTAAAGAGCGAAAACGAATTATAAAGCATTTCATCTCATTGTCAATCAAAACTTTTCTTAAAACCTCGAAAAATCAGACCAACTGTGATATACTTACCTGTTCGTTCAATCACCGCCGAAGCAGCGAAGAACCGAACTATACCCCTCCCCTCGAAAAACCGTCAACTCCCAAACAATAAAAATCTACAAAACACTTCAACAATCTGAAATTCAACAACTTTTATTTCAGATACTATTTCAGAACTTTCAAAACGCCCTCAATCCAAAATCCAAACAACCTAAAACCATCCAATTCTCACAACTACAAACAGCAATTCAACTCCCCAACACCTATAGCATCAAAGGTCGTCTGAAATCTCTTTCAGACGACCTTTGTCTTTATTTACCGCGCATCAATTCGAAAAACTCATCGTTGTTTTTAGAATCTTTGAGTTTACCAAACCAAAAATTCGGTCGCTTTCGATTTCGTCCATCGGATGCAGGAATTTGCGTAGGAGCCACATACGTTGCAACTGGTCGTTTGGCACCAGCAGTTCTTCGCGGCGGGTACCGGATTTATTAATGCTGATGGCAGGAACAGGCGTTTTTCTGCCATGCGGCGGTCGAGGTGCAGCTCCATATTGCCCGTACCTTTAAACTCTTTCGTAAATAACATCGTCCATACGGCTGCCAGTTTCCACTAACGCAGTGGCGATGATAGTAAGTGAACCACCTTCTTCAACGTTGCGTGCCGCGCCGAAGAAGCGTTTAGGACGATGAAGGGCATTAGCATCTACCCCGCCGGTGAGGATTTTGCCGGAAGTGGGTACAACAGTATTGTAGGCGCGGGCGAGACGGGTAATCGAGTCGAGCAGGATGACCACGTCTTTTTTATGTTCCACCATACGCTTGGCTTTTTCAATCACCATTTCAGCCACTTGGACGTGGCGTTGCGCTGGTTCGTCGAAGGTGGAGGAGACGACTTCGCCGCGTACGGAACGGCTCATCTCTGTCACTTCTTCCGGACGCTCATCAATCAACAAGACGATGAGTTCGACGTCGGGATAGTTGGCGGTAATCGCATGGGCGATGTTTTGCAGCATCACGGTCTTACCGGTTTTGGGCGGCGCAAACCAAAAAGGGCGCGTTGTCCGCGACCGATGGGGGAGACCAGATCAATGGCTCGGCCGGTAAGGTTTTCTTCGGCTTTGATGTCGCGCTCGAGTTTGAACTGTTTGGTGGGAAAAAGCGGGGTGAGGTTTTCGAAGAGGATTTTGTGTTTGCAGACTTCGGGATGATCGCCGTTGATGCTGTCGAGGCGGACGAGTGCGAAATAGCGTTCGTTGTCTTTGGGAACGCGCACACTGCCTTCGATAGTGTCGCCCGTGTGTAGGTTGAAGCGGCGGATTTGCGTGGGGGAGACGTAGATGTCGTCGGGACCCGCGAGGTAGGAAGTGTCTGCGCTGCGTAAAAAGCCGAAGCCGTCGGGTAGGATTTCGAGCGTACCGGAACAGGTAAAGCTTTCACCCTGCTTCATCATTTGGCGGACGATGGCGAATACGAGGTCTTGTTTGCGGAAACGGTTGGCGTTTTCAATGCCGTAGTTCTGCCATTTCCAAAAGCTTTGGAAATGTGTAGCGTTTGTAGTTCTGAAACGTGCATGATTTTTGACAGTTGTATTGGAAAAGATGGGATTCGGAAGACAGAGGTCGTCTGAAAAGAATGGTGTACGGAATGTACAGTGATATTTGAGAAACCTGAATTGTAGGCAACCGGAGGACGGGTGTCAAATTTAGGCGGGGTAAGGTTTATAAGATTTGTTGTATGGCGAACAACACAAAGTCGAAAAACAGGTCGTCTGAAAAATGAGTTTCAGACGACCCGTTAAAAGGAAATAGCAATCTTCTACTATTTAGTGTTTATTCAGATAACCTTCAGGAAGATGCTGTGATATGTGGTGTATCGCCAAATCGTCATCATATAGTGGATTAACTTTTAAACCAGTACGGCGTTGCCTCGCCTTGCCGTACTATCTATACTGTCTGCGGCTTCGTCGCCTTGTCCTGATTTAAAGTTAATCCACCATAAATAGCGGCAACAAATCTACCCCAGCATGACTAAAGCAGGAATCAGCCAGAACGTCATAGAATAAAATGCTAAAAATCTTTTCAGACGACCCCGTTTATAACCACACAACCCTTTCTTCTTTTGGAAGTTTGATAAATGATCACACCCGCACCCAAAGACCCTCTCGGTTCCGTATGGATTATCATCGCCACACCTCGGTTTTACCGTCATGAACCTCTGCATCAAAGCGGCAGCGGGAAAATTCGGCTTCAGCAGCGGCGAATTGGTTTTCTGGCGCATGAGCTTTGCAGCCGTCATGCTTGCCGCCATAGCGAAAATGCGGGGAGACACATTTGCCACGCGGTATTGGAAAATCCACCTCAACCGCAGCGTCATCGGCACAGCGGCGATGTAGTGCCTGTTTTTATGCCGTTACCCACCTGCCGCTGGCAACAGGCGTAACCTTAAGCTACACCTCGTCGATTTTTTGGCCGTGTTCTCATTTTTTTGATTTTAAAAAGAACGGATTGCATTTTATACGCAGGCAAATTGGTATTCGGCTTCATCGGCGTCGTCCTACTGCTAAACCCTTCGTTCAAAGGCGGGCAAGAAATTGCCGCATTGGCAGGCTTGGCAGGCGGAGCGATGTCGGGCTGGGCGTATTTGCAGGTACGTGAATTGTCCCTGCTTGGCGAACCGGGCTGGCGGGTCGTGTTTTATCTGTCGGTAACCAGCGTCGTCATGTCGTCGATTTGGGCGACGCTGACCGGCTGGCATTCTTTATCTGCCGAGGCGCTGCCTTACTTGGCAGGTATCGGGCTTTCCGCGACCATCGCCCAACTCTGCATGACCCGCGCTTATAAAGTCGGCAACAAATTCACTGTCGCTTCACCGTCCTACCTGACTGTCGTTTTCTCCGCATTGTCAGGCGTAATGTTTTTTTAGGAGATAGCGTTACTTGGCAAGAAACCTTTGGTATGATTATTATTGTAGCAAGCGGCGTATTGAGCGGTATCCGGCCGGTTGCGATTAAAAAATGGTTTTCCGGACATTAACGTCCTCAAACAAGGAGAGCATGATGATTTCCATCCGAGAGCAGTCTTATGGTTTGAATGTAGCGTTGTACAACGAGTTTACGCTGGACGACTTCCGCCAACTCGAATCCGCCCTGTTGGAAAGCAAACAAAAAATCCACCTGCCCGACATACTTTTTGGATTTGTCCATGCTAAAAGACTTCACCATCGATATGGCGATGGAGCAAATCAAATTCCTTAATCAACACGAAAACGACTTCGGCCGTGTCGCCGTCATTACAGACGACGTTTGGATCAAACTCGGCGCCCGCCTCTCCAGCCTGTTGACCAACCAGCATCCGAAATATTTTGACGATGCTACCAAGGCGCAAGAATGGCTGTTGGCAAGCAATTTCAAGCAATAGAAATGAAACACTGAATCAGATGAAACATCTTTCTACCCTTTTTCACCTTCTGAAACACTTTAGGTAAGGGTCGCCTGAAACATGCAAAAATACACACACAAAAATCCTGTTTTTAGTGTTACCAATGACGTTTTTTTCATTTAAATA
>BNJV01002290.1_pt1 | contig 12687 bp, 10 predicted proteins | sample 8540591 | NCBI WGS metagenome assembly BNJV01 (sample SAMD00202457, study PRJDB9452) | human saliva metagenome | host: Homo sapiens
CTCATGGTCAGTACTCTCTGTCAGTAGAGTGCAGACCATGAGCATAGATTCTTGTCAGAAGTCAAGTAGAATCATAACCCCGAAGCCGACGTCGCTCATAGCTCCAACGATATTGTATAGGAATCGTGGGGCTTCATAGCCACTGGTTGCAGACCTAGTGATTCAGATTTACGAAAAGAGATTCTGGAAGAATTCACGCATCGGGACCATTTATGACGATGTGAGCCAATACGTGCCCATGGCCTCCGTGTATGGATTAAATACCCTTGGCTTTTAAGAGCACACACACCTTGGGGGTGGCGGAGGACATCAGCAGGGAGAAAGGCTTGACCAAGCGAACAGAAAGAAACGAGGAGAAGACTATAATATGAGTTTGCAAAAGCGCAAAAACAAAGAATTTCTTATCATAAACGCTTGTTGTTCGGTAACAAAGCATTATCCTTGCAGACAGAATAACAAAGCGTTCTTTTGTTAGCAGAAAACAGCAAAAGCCAAGTAGCTCGCTCTGTTTCCAAATCGTTACCTATTCAGCTTTAACAAACAAGTTAACTTGTTTATTTCCAATTAGTTGTGTTTTAGAAATCATATTAGAAGGCAAAAAGCATGTGTTAGTTTTGAACTGCGTGAAAATAGTTTACAAGAGTCATGGTTAATTATATGGATGTAATATTCTACAAGTACATATATAAAAGTAGTTACTTTAGGGAGTTGTACCAACTGGACTGTGTTGATACAACCCCTTTCAACACGATTGCTATATATATGTAATTGTTATTTACCCCCAAATCTCATTATACCAAAATATATTTAGGCTCTAATGATTGATTGGACCTACTAACCACTACCGACCGATAGCATTATCCTCTCTTGTGTTGCTTTATTCTCACTCACGCTTCTTGCCATTAATAATGTAGATCCCTGGATTTAATTTTCCTTTATCATTAGCGATCTCCGCAACCTTTATGCTACCATTAATAGTATATACAGCACCATCGCGCGTGGTTTATGCTCTCTACCTTATCAATCGAAGTATTTGACTTTGCTTACTGGCTTACCCATGATATTGACGCTACGTAAGAAGTGTACCCAGTCCGGTTACTACCAAACCATTCTGTCGAACTTCTTCAATAACCTTAGGCTCAAGGTCAATGGTATAGGGCTTTTTCGCACCTTTCCCATTATCCAAGCGCGAGCAATACTACCAGTATTGTGCGCTCAAACGAGAACTTAGGTCTTTTGAATCAGTAGGATCTTTATCTCATGGCGTAAGAAAATCTTTTCCTCCAGGATTAACATCCTCGCCGACGAAACTCATGCTTTCGACCTCTTCTAAATGCGCAAACAGCTTCAGGACAATTGTTTCGCCCCACTGGATTTCTTTGAAGCCATTCCAACAGTAGCATCCTTCTTGATGAATGACATACGGTAGCGGTAAACTGAATGTTCTCACCCTTTCAACACGCAGCCTCGCTCATTCCTTGCTCTCCTTAGTAGTCTTGTCACGACGAGCTACTCAGCACCATTCTTTTGTAAACTCTGGGTTTTGAGTAGTGATAGACTCGTCCACTCTTATTAAAGATATCAGCGCTTGCTTAGCTGGTAGGGTCACAAACCTCAAGGTCCATTACTAACTGGATTCCCGTGTTTGCGTTGGCAAACTTCGCTTGCAAGGTACTACTATCTCTCTGATCGCTTTTTGCAGTGTCTGCGAGCTACCAATCTTAGTAGTTCAGCCTGTGCTCGTTTATAAACCGCGTAAACCAGTCGATTTCTGCAACGAAACTCCTAGGACCTTATTAATATCACCTCCATACTTCTCCGGGTTTAATTCTGTGACAGAGGGTTCCACCAAATCCTGCATATGGATACATACCGGTAGTATTTCTGTATTGCTTTCCACGCCTTACCACCAACTCGGCCCCTGGTGATGGCTACTGTCCCAAACACGGTCTTCCCAGTACTTTGAAAGATTTTGTCAGAGTGCACTATAACGATATGCATGTCGAGTTGTCGATTTATATCGATCATCCTTTGTACTGGAAAAACAGATCCAACTTCCTTCCATCTACGAGGAAAGTTACAGCTAAGTGCATTGGACCACCTGGTTCTGCTCATCTGAGGCACTCATAGACACGAAGCCTTTTCCAGGATCGAAGCCAATCTCCCCTGCTACACGATCTCCATAGTCATTATGGTTACAGGGCATTTTTGAGTTTCGCTTCCCAACCGGCACCAGCTCCATGCGCCATGGGTGTAGTCGACGCAGACAAACCCTTTCTTCATTGCATCTCTTTTCGATCCTCACTTACACAGCAACTCTTGCAAATCACTCGCGCACGTGCTCTGTTCATTACAGTGACGGAAGCCAGAGAGCTTTCATCCAAGTTCCGGAACTCGTGCGGAATCTTTTGCTTTACCTATACGGGAGTAAAGAGGGTAATAAGCGTCTTTCTAAGCCTCTCACCGAGTCCCCATGTCAGTTCCAGTGCATTAGCATTACGACTGAAAGGGCCCAGACCACCAACCATACTTTCCAGTCGTGCTTTTGGTTTAAAAGGTGGCTGCACCTTTACCTATAATCGGTTCCAGCTGGGTCTTTTAGATCAGACTGACGTCCCGTCAAAAGAGGTTCACGTGAAGCGGTTAGTCTATGCCACCCATTTCACGATCCATATCGGGCACGATACATACCGAACACTTCCTTGCTCTTTTGTATTACCGTATCATCAAACTGATAATTGGCACTGATCACCATAGACACCGATCGGGATCTGTCAATCTTACTGTCGGATGAACCTGGTCACCTCCATAGTAATTCCAACCAGCCATTGGCGGTAGCGGCATTCTAGTTACTTGTGCAGATAGGTTAGAGTCCTAAACATAATCCGCAAAAGTAATAATCCTGTCATGTTGTTTTTGATTAATGAGCAGTTTAAAACTACCGTCGTTATTTAACAAAACCTGGGCGGCTCAATATTAAATAGAGAAAGCTGATATCATCTTGCAAAGCTGACCTGTCGTGATTTTTCAATCTAATATGAACAAAACCTTCATGCAAAATTACACTACTTCACATATTTACTCAATTCGTAGGTAGAGTACAAATAACTGTACAGGTTGTAAACGTACTCATTTTATGTTGAAGAATATGAAACTGATACGTCTATTGTTTTTTATGTTTCGCCCAAATGGCTGCATCATATTGTACCTATTATAAGAAATGGTTGTAGATAACAAATAAGGTTCTTCCGGAATTTGGAGTGATAAACAGATAAAATAAAAAAGAAAACCAACATATTGTATATTTGAATGAGCACAAACAAATGTACAGAATGAACTAGTAGTTTCCTATATCGCGTACAAAGTCATGAATGCACCTTTGTGAAGAATACAAAGGTAATAGAATGTTTTTGCAGGTGTACAAGCAAAAGAGCGAATAAGATGTTGCCCTTGTTGGGGCTCAGCTCTGTTGTGAAAACGGATATCGCCTGCGGGACTTTTGTTGGACTTCCATAGGTGGCAAGCGAGTAAACTCATCCTCATGAAGAGTGCAACCTCATAAATGTAAAGGAATGTGATTTCGACCAGGAGAATATTCCTTGCTACCGGCAGTCGCAGCTATACTCATCGCTTTGCCAAGTATGCGTAGTAGATTTACTCGTGGCATGACGTTTCCAGGATGTATCGCACCATCTGTGTTTCGATGGGATACGATGAAGGAAATACACTCCTTACCTGAACGTCATTATAGCCCTCCCTCTCTGGATAAGGTGGAGAATATAGGTATAGATGAGTTTGTTGTTAGGAAAGGACATGTCTATGAGAAATCGTCGGATTTGGACAGTGGCAGGGTAATCTATGTTGGCGATGGAAAGTAATGAAAGCTTTGAAGAAATTTCTGGCGGAAAGTCAAACGCAAGAATATAAAGATAAAACACTGTAACAACAGACTTGTCTGCGGCTTTCATAGCCTCTGTCGTGGAGGATGTCCCGATGCGGTACATGTGTTTTGATCATTTCATGAGTGAAGTTAATGAACGAGAAACTTGACGATATTAGACGTAAAAGTTTATAGTATGGAGAAAAGATATAAATAAGCGTAAAGTACTCATGAACAGAGGTTTCTGTTGCTTGCAATGGTAAAGCGTGACATCTTTGACAACAGCACAAGACAAGGTTTGAGAATGCTTTAGCTATGAATGAACCATTGTCAAAAGCATACTATTTGAAGGAACAGCTGCTCAGATATGGTCGCAAATCATGAAGACTATGGCAGAAGATGTACTTGATGACTGGATAAAGGCAGGCAGAACAAAGCAAGATGCCCTAACCATAGAAAAATGGCTGTCACGCACTATAAGAAAAGGAATCTTGCTTTGGTACGATTGCCATCTATCAACAGGAAAAAGTCGAGAGCATCAATAACAAGATTAAAAGTAATCGAAACGAAATGCCTGTGATTCAGGGATGAGGTACTTTACACAAGACTTATGCACTGCATGACTGCCCGTATCACCTCGAAATGTCGGATGAACGAAAATAATACAAAGAAGATTGGACTACTTGAATTTGATCTTATAAATAAAAAGGTTCTCTGTTAAATGTATGACGTTTGTACTGTTTAACGGAAGAATCGAAGTTACCATTAAACAAAAACATAGCCAAGACAGTCAACTATTCATCCTATTAACATCCTCTTCATTGAAAACTTTTCACTTTAAAGGTTTCAAAAATCTGCAAACACAGGTCTTGAAAAATAATTACATATTTTCAAATAAAAACTCTATAAATAATGGCAAGAACACATATTTCACAAGTTCGTAACTGTAAGGGAAAATCAATTGTGTTATAAAGTAGTAAAGTGAGATGCCTCATTGAACTTCAGACGTTAGTAAGGGTCTTAAAGGGGCATATTTTGCAAAGCCAATTGGGCATCTTTTTAGAAGCTAAAAGGAGCATGGTATTGGTTTGAACCGAATAGTAAAATAGTTTACAAATTTCAACTACTAAGAATAATAGTACACAGATGAGCCATCGCATCTAATTACGTTTATTATATAGTTTATCCTCCTTTGTAAAACAATCTAATTGAGGGTAATCATACTATGTATGTGGATTAATCTTATTCTGTAGCTTAAGCTCACGCATTTAACGGAAGAACCAAACAGGGTATATAAGAAGAAACTATATATCCCCATTTTCATGCGAAGATAAAAAGTTCGTTTTCAATAAACGATCCTACAAATCTACTTTCCTGTCACCCTATCACTCCATCTCACGCAGTTAAAAAGCTGACTACGCTGTTACACTAAATATTAAAAGTGAACATAGTACTGATGCGATAAAAATCGATTAAGTTTTACATATTATCAAATAGAGTAGTTCTTTGACATATTGATTGAAAATGACAGAGGTTCTCGGCTTAGTGATTAAATCTCTGAGGTGAGCTTTTCTCCCAGCAGAAACTCTTGATCAGCGCTGCACTTCCGTAATGGTGTATGGGCTTTTGTTGTCCGCCTTTATTCTTGCAACGGCAAGATAGGCGATGACTGCAACCAGAGATGGATTCGGACTGCATTCTCGGAATAGCCCCACAAGGGTCTTCGACGCAATATTCTGCTTTATCCACTTGAAGAACACCTCTATGTCCCATCTGTGCCTATACGGGACGGACACTTCCACTGCGCTGATCTCGAAGTTGTTAGTGATGAACACTATTTCTTCACATGTCTCTCATCATAGTGGCAGACTGCCCTGAGAGGCTCAGGGTAAAGTGCATGAGTCTTTGGCTCGAGTCAAAGCGAGATGGTAAAAGTCTCCTCGAATACCATCCTCTCGGGAGAAGTCTTTTCTATGGCCAATAATCTCGTATTTCATGTTGTCCTTTGGTCTGGTAACCCAATAGGCTCCAGCCAAATGGAAGCGAAAGAACTCATCGAAGTCAACATAGGGCCTTGTCCATCATATAGAAGGCAAGAGGCTCCGGCGCAGTCAGTTCAAGTTCGTTGCTGTCATGCCATCTGCCATCCGTGATGTGGATGTTTGCTGGAATGCTCCCGCGCAAGTCAAGCAAGTGTGCATCTTCACCGCCCCCTTGCTATCTTTTCCTGAAAACCCATGTCGCAAGTTTGACACTGTGGAGATGGTCGTGGAATCGAGGGAGTAAAGTACGTTGTCTATAGTGATATCTGGTATCGAGGTACTTGTGTATAAAGGCCTTACCAGATTTATCATATAGATGCCAAACTCTCATAGATGCGGTAATCCCGATTGTCGTTAGCTCGGGAAAGTGATGACTGGTTGACCGTGTTGCCAAATCCAAGATGGTAGGAGAATGTCCTTGTGGGCACCAAGACACGGCAGATGTCCCGTAGAGATCACAACTCGTCAGCTGTCCAAACAAAGGTGCAGAAGCGTGGTTGTAACAAGTCAAATCCTTGACATGCCAGTCGCCACGGTACCCTCTTCACGCACTTGTCGAACTGATAACGAGGTATGTACTTCACAACTTGTGAAAAACATATCGACCGACGTTCATAACAATGCAGTTTTGGTTACAAAGTTACGCTGTCATTTCAAATCAAAAATCAAAGAACGACTCTGAAACCCTTATTAATAAAGGGATATGTAAGTTTAATTTTAAAAATTATTGCATCACTAGTATGACAGTCAACTTAAATTGAAAGTAAACTTGTAGAAAGAAAGTATTCTTGTTCTGAATTTTTGACTGCCAATTATGAAGCCAAGAATAGGAAGAAACTTATTTATATTATGTTTTGTTTTTCCAAACTGTTGTAAAAGCGTTCTTTCAGAAACTCGTGACTTTCCCTAAGTCATCTATAGTCTTTACTTCTATGTATGGTCGCTGAGAGAGCCACGTAACATATCTTTCTTTTAGGAGGTCGTTTAGCAAGGACATAAGGCTGTCCCCGAAGCCTTCTACGTTAACTCAGGTTACCTTCTTGTGATGATACCCAATGAGAGCTGAGCCTGCAACGGTGAAAATCTCATCAATTGTTCCTATACCACCTGGCAAAGCGAAGAACTCGTCAGAGCGTTCCATGATAATTGCTTTGCGATCAGTAAGGCCTTCACAAGGAATCTCTACATCAACATAGTCGCTAACTCTGCGTCCTTCTTCTAAGATACGAGGAATAACTCCGATAGTACGTCCACCTGCTTCGTGTACAGCCTTACTAATACACTCCATCAATCCACTGTTAGCTCCACCATAAACAAGCGTATGTCCATTCTCTCCAATCCGATCGTCCCAACTCTTCCGCAGCACGGAAGTAGTCGGGAGCAATGTTATTGATTGCAGAGCAAAATACGGCTATATTCATTTTATTCTTCTAAGAGTTTAGCAGCCATTTCGCGTCCTAAACGATTACACTCTTCCTTAATCTCAGGTGTGAGTGCCTGCTTCATCTCTACTGGCTCACCCCTTTCTCGAAATGAAGGTGATTTTCATTCCATTCGCCAATAGCCGCAACAGCTTTTTGAAGCCCATGGTAAGAACCAAACCAAACCTATAAAGATGGTTCTTTATATCTCAGTTAGCAACCTCCTGCAAGAGTACATCCATCTCGTGATAGAGTCCTGCATTAGTAAGTGGGGCACCAACTGATTAAGCCACGGAAGCGGAAGATGTCTTGGAGAATATAGCTGTGGTGTGTCTTAGATACATTGTACAGACGAGATATTCTTTACACCAGCGAGTGATGCTGAACGTGCAATTTGTTCTGCCATACGTTCTGTATTGCCATACATTGTGCCATGCAAATCACCAAACCAGGGTTTCTGCTTTCGTACTTAGACATCACGGTCGTACAATCCGATAACTTTGTCAACATACTTGTGCCACTACTGGTCCGTGGGTGAAACCAGATATAGTCGATATGAATACCAGCAAGCTTCTTCGAATGCGTTCTGAACGGGTGTTCCGTACTTTCCAACAATGTTAGAATAGTAACGAACCATCTCAACCAGCACCAATCTGTATCAATCTCTTGATCGATGAGACCGCCATTTAATGCACAAAACATCCAGATACATCGCCCGTAAAGAGGTAACTGACCTCACCTTTGCAGAGTGTCATCATTGTCTCAGGCCAGTGAACCGCATAGGGTCATAAAGAACTGCAGAGTATGATTACCTAAGCTAATTCTTCACCATTCTTAACTTCGATTGTATTCTCTTTGACACCGTAAAAATCCTGACATCATATCAAAGGTCTTCTTGTTACCGATAACCTGAATGTTAGGATAATATTTACGTAACAAACCTATTGAACCAGAGTGGTCAGGCTCCATGTGGTTGATGACTAAGTAATCAATCTGTCGGTCGCCCAACACTTCATGGAGCCTCTCAATAAACTGTGTAAAGAAGTCTACTTCAACTGTATCAATAAGGCAAACCTTCTCATCATCAATCAGGTAGAGTTATAGCTCACACCATAAGGCAATGGCCATAATCCTTCAAAAAGGTTCTTATTACGATCGTTAACTCCTACGTAATAAACTTTATTGGCAATTCTATCATTTTATTTTTGAATTTATGTAGTTTCTTTTTAAGCTAATTGGGTTTGTTAGGCTAATTAGGCTAATTAGAGCAAAAGTAAGACTAATTATAAAGCCCCTTCTTGTATCTTCTCACCAAACTCCTTGCTGACATAGTTGAAGATATCCTTGCAGCAGTCTGCAGAGAATGCCAAAGCGTAGTTGATGAGCTTATCCCATTGCTCTTCTGTCAGTCCTCTCCCAGGTCGGCACGAGTGATACCGTGTTTCAACATACCGAAGATAAAGCCTGCATTAAAGTTGTCACCAGCTCCGATTGTACTGACAACATTAGTATCAAAGTACAGGATATGATTTCTTTAGTTCCTTGCCACTGCGTACTTCAACAGGCTGACTTCCCTGTGTATAGATGAAACTGCTTGCAATAGAAAGAAATCTCCGCATTATAAACCTTGTCAGCATCTTCCTTCTTATAAATCGTTGAAAAGTCCTCATGACTACCACGTACAATATCCGCATAGTCGAGGGTTTTCTATCAAGTTAGGCGTAATCTTAATAACATCATCCTTATGTACAGGGACGGAAGTTAACATCGTAGTAGATGATTGCGCCATGCGCAACGTGCATAATCAAGAAATCCCACAACCTGCGGACTAGATCACAGGGATTTACCGCATAGAAGGAACTGAAAAGTACGATATCATCGGGCTGTATATCAGGAAAAGTAAAGTCTAATTGATCGTGTGGGTGGTCTTTGTAGAAGATATACTCGGCATCATTCTTCTCATTGAGGAATGCGAGCGATACAGGTGACTTAGAATCAGGAAAGGTTGATACATTATCAGCATTTACACCATTATCCTTTAAAAGTCAATGATGTGTATTTTCCAACATGGTCATTACCCGCACCTCAGAGATAAACGAAGTGTTGACTCCGCAGCGTCCTAACGACGTAATGGCGTTAAAGGTAGATCCTGGAACTGCCTCAACTGGTTTATTATCTTTAAAGATGATGTCTAAGACGGTTTCACCTATACCTATAACTTTTCGCATTTTGTGTGAATTATGTTGTATCTCGCTAAGTTGTGCAAATGTATCTGAAATTTAGGCGGAACACAAAATGAATTGAGTTCTTTTTCTTTTGTCTATTAAACTCTATTATTTTTCATTCTTTTTCTTAATTTTTGCACCCTACGACAAGAATATCAGACTGCAGTCTTAGAGGAACGGACTGCGCATCACTAGCCCTTCCATCGGTCTCGCCAGTGGTTTGTTGTGGGTATCAAATCAATGTCGGGACAGCCAATGAGCTCCCTGACGAGGAGGGATAGCTCATTTCTGCGGGACATGTTACCTTCAAAGGTGCAACTCGCCGAGACAGCAATTGATGTTATTCAATGTCTTGAGCAAGTAGGCGGCGATCTCAATGCCTTTACTACAAAGACTGATACGGTTTATTATTCGGCAATTCTGGAGGAGCATCTTCCACGGGCAATAGATCTTCTGACAGATATTGTTTTTCACAGTATCATCCACAAAATGAGATTGACAAGGAAGTAGAAGTTATATGCGATGAGAATCCAGATCTTATAATGATAGTCCTGCAGAGTTGATATATGATGAGTTTGAAAATATTATCTTCTGTGGACATCCTTTAGGACATAGTATTCTTGGTACGGGTGAGCGTGTTCGGAAGTTCACAACTGAGGATGCACTTCGTTTCACTCAGAAGCACTATTGTCCGATGAATTCAGTGTGCCTATGGTGATGTGGATTTTGATAATTTACTCATGTCTTTTAGAGAAGGAAAAATCACTCAAAGGTAAGAATAAAGGGTGAAATAGAAAAGCCAATAGAAACTCCGTTTCCTGCGTTGAGTGAATACAAACCACAGACAGTTAAAGGTAGATAAGCACACTCACCAAGCCCACAGTAATGATTGGTAATCGTGCCTACTGCATACATGACAAAAGACGTATGGCACTTTATCTATTGAATAACATCTTAGGTGGACCTGGCATGAGTGCCCGTTTGAATCTCGCACTTCGCGAACGTCGTGGGCTTGTCTATACGGTAGATAGTTCTATAGGTGAGCTGTTCGTTAACGGGTATTTGGGCTATATACTTCGGTTGTGATGCCGATGATTTGAGACGAATGTGAATGCGCCTTGTGCGTGCAGAACTCGACCATTTCATCGACTATCCGCATTGACTGATGAAGAATTGTCTATAGCTAAAGCGGCAGATAAAAGGACAGATAGGCATTGCTTGCTGACCTTGAAGAGATCTTGCCTTAGACTTTAGTAGAGCTTTCTCCACTATGGGTGGAAGAAAGATATCTGTAGCTTTATCGTAATATTGATGCAATTACAGCTGAGGAGGTTGCAAACTGTTGCACGTGAACTCTTCCAGAAGAAAGACTTACAAAATTAATTTATATATAAACTGTATTACTTTTACTTTGAGAAAATGCCTTTGGTACGATTATTTCTGCAAAAAATAATAGAACATGAGACAAATAAAGGAAAGTAAACATAAACAAAAAGCAAGATAATGAAAGCAAACATTGAACGCATGACAAAAGAGAATTGTAATTGTTGGTGGTGGAATAGGAGGTTTGGAATTGGCCTTCAAATTAGTCGGACGATGACTATCAAGTGAGTGTTAGTAGATAAGAATAACTATCATCAGTTCCCTCCATTGATTTATCAGGTGGCTTCGGGTGGTCTTGAACCAAGTAGTATCTCCTTTCCTTTCCGACAGATTTTCCAAGGTCGAAAGGATTTTCTTCCGAATGGCAAAGGTGGAGTCGGTGAATACGGCTAAAAACAATCAATACGACTGTGGAGGTGAGATTGAATATGACTATCTTGTATTGGCATTTGGAGCAAAGACAAACTTCTTTGGTAATAGGATATCGAAGCAACAACACTTCCGATGAAATCAGTTGGTGAGGCAATGAAACTCCGTAATACTATTCTCCGTAATCTTGAACTTGCTTTAACAGAGGAAGATCCAGCACGTAAACAGGCATTGATGAATATCGTTGTTGTCAAAGGGTGGTGCTTCAGGTGTTGAAAGTGCAGGAGCTATAGCTGAGATGAAAAGAGAAGAACATCATTGCTCGTGATTATCCCGACCTTGATTCTTCTCAGATGCATATCTACCTCGTTAATGCTGTTGATCGTCTTCTTTCAGCTATGGATCCAGTGTCATCAAAGCGAGTAGAACGCGATTTAAAGGAGTTGCATGTTCATATTCATCAGCCTCAGTTTGCAACAGAATATAAAGATGGCATACGAGAACCAGTGCAGGCTGGGAAATCCCTACACAGACTGTTATCTGGGTGAGTGGTATCTGTGCAAATACCATCGAAGGTTTTCCTGCGGAGAGTATTGGGCATGCTAGTGGGTTCCTTACCGACCGTTTTGTCGTGTAAAAGGTGTAGAAGGCGTCTATGCACGGTGGAGATGTGAGTCTTGTCGAGGAGATGAGGAATATCCACTCGGTCATCCACAGTTAGCATAGGGTTGCTATGCAACAGGCAAAGACTGTTGCAAAAACTCAAAGCAATGTTGAAGGAAAGAACTCAACAAACCTTTCAGATACAAGAATCTCGGTGTAATGGCAACTATTGGACGTAACCACGCCGTAGCCGAAATCTCTGGAAAGAAGTTTGGTGGTTTCCTGCTTTAGGCATTGTGACTTAGTTGTTCACCTCCGTCTCTATCCTTGGTGTAAAGAATAAGACATTTTATCCTGCTCAACTGGGTATGGAACTATATATTATAAGCAAAAGCCTTCGTTTGATTTTGAAAGCAAAATAAACATTCTGTTCTCTATTCTTGGGAATAGAACGTATCCCCTTCCCTTATTGGTTAGTGTCTATTAAACTAATGAGAGTTTTCATGTATATAAAATAGATTATTATTATTTTTATTTATAGTCTGTTATTTTTACTTGTCATTAACTTTTCTTCTGTTTACCCTCTTTCTTATCCTTGTTTACACTTCTCCTTGAATTATTTTATGAAGTATAGTTCGGTGCACATTGTGCTTTACTCTAATAGATGTGGGATAAAGTAGGATTTTTAGTGTTTATGAAAAATTAAAATGTGGATATTGGTGGTCAAAGTTATCTCTTTTTAGTGGGTGGTAGGTATTTTGTAT
>BNJV01002018.1_pt1 | contig 12655 bp, 22 predicted proteins | sample 8540591 | NCBI WGS metagenome assembly BNJV01 (sample SAMD00202457, study PRJDB9452) | human saliva metagenome | host: Homo sapiens
CGGCAAATTGCAAGTTTAATTGTCGCAAGATCTCGTTAAACTTTTTAGATGGTTATATCATCGCAGCATACATATCGTTTGCTGACTTATGTCGAAAATCTTGCGCGGATCGTTGTTGCCCTCAATCCTCGATCCGCTGCGGTTTCTTCGGCTTCAATTCTTTATCAGAACATAGAGTGATTTCCTCGTCTGCCGTTCGACCAATGTTAAAATTACCGGCTTTGTCCCTTTGCGACCGACAACCAAGTCAATCTCCCAATGTCCAAACTCCTCTCTCCGATTCACTGCCTCAGGGCGCTCGTCGATGCTTTTCCCGTCCCGGTTGTTCCATGCAACGCCGCGCCTGCTGTTTTTCCTGTCTGTTTACCCTGATTCTTTTGTAGTAGGAGGTCGTCGTTTGTGAGTTCGAGAAACAGATTCTGATCGATATAGTTATACAGTGTCTTGACACAAATGCGGACATCATAGCTCCAGCCGCGTTGACAGAGCTCACCGATAACTGCCGCAGGAGACCATTTTTCTGTTTTGATCTTATGTTCGATGTGTCGAGCAAGCGCGTGGTCTTTATCGATTTTCAGTCCCCGCCCTTTACGAGCAGCGTTTTCCTCATGACGTTTCTGTGCTGCATCGGCAAGATACACCCACTGCACCTGCAGGTCTCCACAGGTCTTAATATTCTTCGTCGCAGGGTTTGAGCTGTGCATGTCATCCCAGACGCCGCTCCCGCTCAATCGTACGCTTGGAGCAGCCGATGTATGCGGCGATTTCCTGCGGCTTCAACCCAGCCTGAAAATAGGCTTCGATTTTGTACCGATCCCGCTCCGTCAGCTGTTTCCATTTCCCTGTTTTGTAGTACAATGATTCCGTTCCATTTTGCAATCACACCTTCAGTTTCTTTTTGTGTTGTTACTAAAAGTTTAACTGAACCGTTTGCAAAATGGAACTTTTCTACGTCAATTTATTTTACAACTTACGCTCTTTGTCAAATGTTGTGGAGAAATATGATAGGAAGCACTGATAAAATAGACCTTCAGATTGGCGTAGATTTTTCGTCCGATTGAGGGCAAACCGGACACAAGTGGTGCTCTGTGGAGGATTTACAAGCGTTGTGCGGGTATAAAAGATGCGCCAAGATGATGGTGTAAATTTATCAGTGCTTCTCTAGATCAAAAGGGTCGATGCAGCCGATCGAGGCGCATCCCTTGACACGCTGGATCTGTCCCCCGTTTCCTTGTCGACAAACGCCGTGTAGATATGCGGGATGATAATTTTCGCACCATTCTCCAGGCGGGTCTTTACCACCGCTTCAACATTATCTCCGTTGATGCCGCCCGTCGGCTCGAACACGGTGACACCTGCGGCAACGGCAGCACGCACCATTACGGCGACTTCATCGAGATGCTGATCGCCGCCAATCGGATAGAACTTCACCGAGGGGATGTCGATTTCCTTGAGCGCCGCACGCCGCCGCGCGCAGCTGACATATTCATCGAATGCCGAGGTCTCTGGTCCCGTCAGGATGGAGACCTTGCCCGCCGTGCCACTCGGACGGATGACGGCATTGACCATTGAGTGCTCTGCACCGACAGCACGGAGCGCCGCACCGGTGTATCCCGCCCCGGATAGACTTGGTTGACATGCACGGGTTTTTGTGCGCACCGCCATTTCAGCACCGCCGCCACATCGCGGGATCCGCCGCGCAAGCCCGACGGATACGGGTACGCCCGCTCCTGCATCCTCATTGACACTAGGCGACGGCAGCATCTACGGTCCGGATAGGGCGACCATGACGCCGATGTGACCTTGCCCTCCGCGGCATCGACAATTTCCTTCGCGTTCTTCACATCTGCCGCGAGGATCGTTCAGTTTGATTTCTGCCATGTTATCTCCTTTGCCATACGGACGATCTCTTTCAGTCGCTCCGCAATCGTCATCTCCTGCCCCGCAAGAAGCGGACGCGGATCAACGAAGATCTCTCCCTGCGCAAGTCGATAGTTGCGCGTGTGAATGCAGGATTGCCGCGCTCGGCTCGCTTTGCGATCAACGCGGCGGAGATTCCCGTCACCACCTCATCAGTTACGAGCTTCGCGCGGTAGATCTCACGTCCCGCCTCGTCCTGTGCAGTGCTTCCGCGGATACCCGCGACATCCTTCAGCGCCTCTAAAAGGGCATTCATGCGTGCCTTCTGCCCATCTCCGTCCGATGTGCGATCCGCATAGCGACGCAGTGCCGTGGGAGTCCGATGATGCTCTCCTTGCCGGTCTTCATGGGGCGTCCGATGCCCGATATTGTTTGCGGCACGCCTCAGCAAGTGAGGATGTTCGCAGATGAATCCGACGTCGGGCCCTCGAGCGCCTTGCCGCCGCTGTAGATGACAAGATCGGCGCCCATCGCGATGTATTTATGCAGATTTTCCTCCGCCGCCGCCATCGACAATGATCGGCAAATTGTGCCGGTGAGCGATCTCGATCATCTCCGCCGGGAGACCATGCCCTTCTGCACGGCATGATGCGATTGCACATAGAGGAGCGCCGCTGTCCGGTCGTTGATGGCGTTCTCAACATTCACTGGTGCGACGAGATTGGCGCAGCCGACCTCGACAGGGTGTCCGCCGCCGAGACGAATCATCTGCGTGATAGACGCACCGAAATTGACGGCATGTCCCTTTTGCAGGATGATCTCGATGTGGCAACCCGTGCTGTCCGGGAGGCGCTCGATGAGATCGACATTCGTGCCACTGATGACCGCCGCCACTGAGATTGCGATCCCTGCCGCAGCTCCGCACGTCGGGCATCCATCCTCTGCGCCCGTGGCACTCGCAATGGCGCGTCCGCTGCCGGCAAAAGCTCCTCGATCTCCACATAGTCCATCGCTGCCTGTCCCATCGCCTCGGCGACGGCAGGCGCAACCGCACTCGCACCGAGCACGGTCATCTTGCCGCAGCCGTTGATGACCCTGACGTGGTCCCGTACTGTTCAAATATACTCGTATCTCTGCCTCATATCTACTGCGAAATGATGGGAAAAACGATCCGAACAGCATCGCACCGAGAATCGCACCACCCGCGATTGGTTTTTCCACGCGTAAAGATGGCAGCGCCGATCGATGCACCAAAGTCCGACGGGGATGGATGCCGATGCCGCTGGCAATGACAATCAGGGGACCGAGATAGCGCCCGGAAGCGTTGCCTGCCCCATCATGATATCCGCGCCAAGGTCGAGTTCCCGCCGCCACGGTATAGCGACGGATGAAGATGATGACACCGCCAATGAGCGCACCGATGCCACCGCCCACGACAAGGGCAAGCGGGAAGGACTCAAGCGGTCCAATGAGCCCCATGCTGAGCAGGATGGCAGGAATCCCAATGCCGACCCCGTCGCATGATGGATCCGCCAATATCCAGAATGCCGACGAGTGGCCCTTCCAGAATACGCGCGAGGAAAGCTCGCACCGAACGCAGCAGCTGCCGCATACCCCGGCCCCTCGATGCCCGCCTGCAGCATTGCGACGATTGCGATCTCATTGAACGCACCGATGTGATGCACATAGTACATATGCGTCCCTGCGAACACGCCAGCCGCAAGACATGCTGTAAAGAGCGGAAGAGCATTTCCGAAAACCAGATATTTGTTTCTCCGCCGTCATTTCCATTTCCTTGCGATCCGTATTCATCACACTCCTGCCTTAAACAGTGCGTGGAACGCCTTCCAGCTCTCCGGCACTTCGATGTAGAACTGTGTCATCATCTTGAGATCGAACTCGCGGAAGAAACCGCTGAGGACAAAGAGAGCGATGACCGCGACCACCAAGATCCGCGTGATATGATTCCATCCGCTGTCCTCGAGTCCCTGCCCGATGAGGATACCGAGCACAATACCCGGAACGGCATTGCCCATGACGAGATGCGACAGACCGCCGAGTACCGTCGCCCATACGCCCGTCCTGCGTCCCGCATCCAGCGCCGCCATCCAGAACACAATCGGCATGACGAGGGTTGATGAGCCAGTTCGCTGCCGGAACGAGCACCTTCGTCGCGATGAGCTGAAGCGCCTGCGGGATTGCAACCGCCGTCGAGTTCATGATGCCGACGACGAGCGCACCGACCACTGCCCCCGCCATCGCCATACGCGCGGGACTGTGCAAGGTCTCCTCAACATTTCGATTGCGTGCAAGCAACAATGCTGCCGCCCAGTTGGGGATGATGCGATGCGCCACGTCCTGTGTAAATGCGCCCGCTCCGACAATCGACGCCACGAGTTGAACAAGAATCCAAGTCCGAAGGAAAAATGCGCGATCGGATCCCCCTCACAGGCATTGAGCTCTCCAAGGGTACGGAATGCTCCCATCCCCTGTGTCTGCGGTGCACGAAACATGCGTGCCGCACCTGCACCGACGGCAAAGCCGATCAGACCTCCGATCCACGAGGACTTTATCAAAATCTCAACAAAATCCATGAACCATACCTCCTTTTACCGCATCTCCAAAACATGACGTGCTGCCGACAGTTTCTCCCGCTCCTCGTGGTAGGGAATGCTGCCGGGCAGAACGCTGCACACGGAAACAGTGACCTGTGCGCGAATCGTATAGAGCTTTTCGCTCGCGTGGAAATAAGATTTCCCATAAACTTCTCTGTATAAATGCGAATCGAAGCATCCACGATTTTCATATCCCTCGGCTCGATCCGCAGAAGAATCTACCGCCCTGTATTTCAAGGCGTGGCTTGACCTGCCCGAGAATGTGCTGCAGTGCCTCTCGTTCCGTTTCCCCCTGTCCTTCCAGCAGCAGGTTTTCCTCCCGATGCGACAGCATTGTCATCGCCTCCCTATTCTGCTTTCGTGTCGAGATATGCTTCCACGAGGCGCTGTCCCAGTTCTTCCCTTATCCATGAAGCCAAAGCCGACCACGTGCCCCGTTCTTGATCGCAGTGACTCCGGCATCGATCGACCGCAGACCGAACTCGACGGCGTATCCGTGCTTCGTCTTCGCCGTGATGGCACCCGCACCGCCGCTCCCACAGAACGAGATGCCGAAATCAGCATCGCGCTCCTTCATCGTGTCGCCGATCTTCATGTCCGCACCAACTCCCTTGATGAGGATTGCCTCGCCCCCGCAGCTTCGACTCCTGCGGCAACTTTCTGTCCTTTGCCCAGACGATCTCCGATAACAACTTTTACCTTGCTCATGACGCCAGTCCCCTTTCTAAAATTCAGAACCCCTCGGCAGCGCACTGCAGATGGATTGCAAGCAGCACTACTTCAGAAGAGCGCCGCATTGTGTCCCCTCCTCGGAAAGCTCCCACAAGATCGTGCGGCTCTGCTCTACACAGGCGGGATCGATCTGCGCCATGGTGTCCTCATCCAGCTCCTCCAGCTGCTCTTTGCGTGCAGATCGGTTGACCACCTCCGCCATATGGTGCCCCATCGCAAAGCCAACGCTCCCGCGGGATGGCAATGTCTCCCAGAGCAGCCGCAATCGCCGCAAGCCCCCTGCTGCAATCGCTGCTCTGAATTGCAGCTTTGACGCTCCGCCTCAGGATCTCCCTGCCAGATCTCATCGCTCATAACAGAGTGACCTCCTTCACGCACGACACCTTTACAGCAAGTGTCTGATGTCCGCATATCCTGCAGTCCTCGGCATCGACGTATTCCCGCACCTCATCACACACGGCAAAACGCGTGAGATCGGCGACAGAACCGGCGCGCAGACTGCCGATCTGGGGCATGCACAGGATCGCTGCCGGTCGCGCGGTGACTGCGGCGATTACCTCATGTAGTGTCATGCCGAGCGCCATGCACTTCTCCATCGTATCGGAAAGGCTTCGCACCGGAGCCTCGTAGTTCCGACTGTAGAGATCCGTACTGATCGTATCGACCATGAGCCCGCGCGCATGCGCCTGCTGCATACGGTGAAAGCTGCAGCTCTCCGTGCCGTGCCCGAGATCGATATAGACGCCGCGTCGGAGAGCCGCCTGCAGCTGCGGCAGGATTTCCTCCCGCTCGTTCAGGCAGCCGCCGGGCTTTCCGTGAAAGATATGCGTCACGACATCACCTGCGCCGAGCAGATCGAGTACATCCGTCAGCTTCGGTGGCTGATTCCCGATGTGAACGAGACGGGAACTTCCGCTTTTTGCTGCAATCGTCTTGGCACGCCGCAGCCCCTCGACATCCGTGCCCTTTACAACCGAACTGCTCATACGCACCTTGATGCCGCGTATGGATGTGTTCTCCGCAATGAGACGCAGCGTCTCTTCCTCATCGATCTCCTCAAATCAGCAAGCTCCGATAATCCGTCAAAAAGCCCTGCACGCGAGACATTGAGCCACGCAAGGACAGCGTCTTCGCCTTTGCTGATGACATGTTCCACAAAAGCCGGGAAAGGTTCGCGATCGTACTCCTGCATCGACAATGGTCGTCACCCCTTGGCGTACACCCACCGTATCCGCATCAATACCGATGACCGCACCATCGGCGACATGGACATGGAGATCGATCCACCCAGGACTGAGATAATCGCCATCGACATCAATTACTTCCGCTGCCGCCGGCGAGAATCCCGCCGCCCGGATAGGGCCCAGCAACCCGCCGCCCTTGATACCGATATCATATCTTCCATCACGCCCTGTATGGGGATCCAATACATGGCCGCCAACGAGCAGCAATCCAATTTTTCCACCATTCACACCTCCGCTTCCGCAAAAATAATTCAAAATTGCCTTCACCTCGCTGTCCGGCACCTTCGAGCATATTCTCGAAGTACGTTGCGAATATCGTCGCAAGATCCGCCATCTCCCCGCCATACAATCTCGACGGAAGAAGCCCGGCATATGCTGCTCCGCCCGCGAATCGGTTGACGGCAAGGAGGCAGTGTAGCAGGAGTCCTTTTCTCCTGCTGCGGTGCAAGACGCCGCCCGGCAGCCTCCATCACCTGACCAAACAGATTGAATCCGCTGCAGATTACTTCTTCGGCAAACTGATGATGAGATCTGCATTTCGTTCGTTCGTACTGGACTTGATTTTTGCAGAGTGCATTCTCGTGCCTTTGACACAACCCGAAATTCTGCCAGCGTCGCACGAATTTTTCTACATCCTGCTTCTGCAGGGATTGCCCTGCACGACGACGCAGGGAGATGACTCTGCAGAGGAGAACACTGATAATAAGCTCCACAGGGGTTCTCCGCAACAACACGCTCAACCTCCGCGATGGAGCAGCAACCGACGATCTGTAGCACATCAAACGTATTCTGCAGCTGCTTCGTGAGCAGCTTGGCCGACGAGATACCCGAACTGCACACAACAAGGGTACGCACATACGTTTTTCCAAACAGCGTTTCATAACTTAGCCGGAAATAGAGTACGATGTGGGAGATGTCCCCATCGTGCAGATAGATGTGGGAGGCATCAAACAGATCATATGCAGACCTGCTTCACCGTTTCGAAGAGCCCGCCAAAGCGCCTGCGGATATCATCGATCAGCGGATTCACATTGATCGCATACGACTGTTTCTTGATCAGAATGCGCCGCATGTGCAGGAGCAGATTTTCATAGAGCTCCCCGTCCGTTTCAAACGGCATCATCCATAACCCTCGCTTGTCCGCCGGATCAGCTGCCGCACGAGCCCCTCCACCGGGAAATTCTCACCTGCGGCATATGTATGTGCAAGGGGCAGTGCAAGCCAGTCCAGTTCATCCCGTGTGATCGTGAGATCAAAGGCAGCGAAAAGTTCCTCCAACCGGTGATCCAATCTTGTCCGCAAATCTGAGTTCCAGTGCACCCCATCTCCGGTTGATTCAATCACGTTACCGCTCCGCACGGCATGAAAAGGAAACACAAATGCGCACAAAGAGTTCCAAGAGTTCCTTTGCCTGCAAGTTCTCTCGCCCAGCCCGCATTTCACGCAAAATAATGCGACAGCCCCGATAGAGTCGGGAGAACTCTTCTTCCGTCATCAGATAGCGACAAATAGTCGTCTGCAAGGTCTTGGCGTCTGCACCATGCCAAAACTGTGCAATTGTCTTCTCCATATCCGGTAGCTCGAACCCGGACAGAGATGAAATAGGCAATTGCCTGACGCCTCTTCGACTCTGTCGTCACCAGACGAGAGTCCACGATGTGCCCGCCGCTCAACATGGATGTTCCATGCTGTAAAAATGCGTCAACCGCCTCCATGTCCCGTAGCACGGTATCGCTTGCCTTGCAGTACATCTGCCATGGATTGCAGCGTAATATAATCCCGGGTAAGGAGCATTGTGAAGACTATATGGCGGATGCGTTCACTGAGAAGGCCGACGGTTTTTGAAGTTCCACATCCATCTTTTGTTGAAATGCATACAGGGCATCGGGCTTTGCCTCAAAGGAGAATCCGCGCCGTGCCTGATATGCGAGCGTGACATCCGGCGCATTCTCTGCCAGATATGCACGCAGCTTCCCGATATCGTATTTGATGCTGCGCTCACTGACGTCGTATTTTTCCATCAATATCTCTGTAGGGATAGGATAGGGAGCATTCAGCAGATCGGCAAGAATCTTTCGGCATCGAACATTCAGCACAAAACCTCCTCCCTTCTGAAGAATCATTTTCTTTTTCCATTATTATATAATTGAAATCATAAATATAAAAATATGAACTTTTTCCCTCTCTCCTGCAAAGTACTCATCTTCACGCACAAAAAGCCGTACGCTTTTGGAACGCACGGCAACAAGCCATTCAAATCATTTTACTCAAACTTCGCAGATAAAATAATACGCTGTAAGGCTTGAAAAATATGCCTTTCTACACAATAAAATAGCATGAGCGACATCCATTTGGTATAATTTAACTACCAAGAAAAACATCCAATGGAGGCTCATGCCATGAACAGATATAGCACAAACCAACCAGTCTGAGAAACAGCTTTCGAGAAAAAATGCAATCTTTTTCTCAGCCGTTACCATGTCGGACGTCTTCTTCGCTCTGCAAACGCCTACAAGCTCCGAGGCTTCCCGGTTCTCAGCGTCTTTCTCGTCGCCTTTTCCACCGCCTTCACGCAACGCTCCTTCTTCATGCAGATGAGCCTGCAATCAGTGCGATCCCTTTGCCAGGACACCTTCTACCGTTTTCATGAATTCCTGCCACATCCATTGGCGCAGATTCACAACAATGCTCGCTGCCACCATCATAGAATCCACCCTTGAACCTCTCACCAGCACAGACCGTATCAATGTCCTCATCCTTGATGACTCCATCTACCATCGCGCCCGCTCCAAGAAGGTCGAGCTCCTGGCGCGCCTTTATGACCACGCAAAAAGGAATTCTCCTACGGTTTCCGTATGCTCACACTCTCGCTGGTCGGATGGAAATACACTCCTGCCTGTCAGCCACACGCTTCTTTCCACCGAGAATCCGAAGAACCGTCTTGCTGCCGCCTCCGGGAAGGTAGATGCCCGTTCCAACAGGGCAAAGCAGCGCAGGCTGGCGCAAATAGAAAGCAACCGAGGTGATGCTGCGGCTGTTGCAGGAGGCAAGAGGCGGCGATTCCTGCGCGTCACGTCCTGTTCGATACGTGGTTCTGCTCTCCTTCCTCTTTTTGTCCATCCATGCGCGGCTACGAGGTCGTTGCGATGGCGAAGAAGACCGAAAAAGATCACTACGCTTTGTGAAGGTGTGATGCAGGATGTGAAAGCAATCTACAGGAGGCACAGGAAACGGCGCGGACGCTCGAAGTATCTGCTGTCGGTAGAAGCAGCTGTGTGCAGGGGACGAATATCTTCCCGTACGCCTCGTCTTCGTCCGTAACCGCAACAACCGGGAGGACTGGCTTGTACTGGTGACGACGGATCTGAGTCTTACGGAGGAGGAGGTAATCCGTATCTACGGGAAGCGCTGGGAAATCGAGGTGTTCTTCAAGATATGCAAAGAGATATCTGCGCTTGGAAGGATTGCTGCGCACTCTCGTACGATGCCATGACGGCGCATGTATCCGTTGTGTTCGCGCGGTACATGTTTCTGGCGGTGGAGCAACGTGAATCAAGGATGACCGAAGCATAGGGGAGCTGTTCTACCTGTCTGTGGATGAGCTTCCTGATGTCTGTATTGCACAGGCTCTGCGGCTTCTGGTGTCTCTCTTTGCCAAGCAGCTTCAGGAGCAGCCGATGTGTGATGAGGGAAGATACAGGAGCAGCTGGAGCTTTTCCTGTCCGAGCTGCCGTCGCTGCTGTCACAAAAATGATGTTGTATAAATAAAGTTGACAACTTCTTCGCAAGGAATTTAGATAAAGTCAAAGAGGAGAAGGAGAGGTCACAATGGCAACAAACAGGCAATACGATCACGAATTTAAGGTACAGGCAGTCAAGCTGGGGCAGGAAATCGGTCAGGCAAAAAAGCCGCCAAAGAGTTGGGGATTTCCAAGAATACAATGTATACATGGACACGTGCCCATCGGCTTGGGTATCTGGATCTCGGGTGCGGAACGCAAACACCACAGAGTGCTCTGAGCTTGCACGAGGAACTCGTACAGCTGCGCGCACAGCTCAAAGCACAGGACAAGGAAATTCGGCGACTGAAGAAAGAAAACGACTTTCTGGAAGAAGCAAGCGCTTTTTCGCGAGCCGTCTGAAGTCAACAAAAACGAACGTATGAAATTTATCGCATTCAAGACAGCAGACGGCACACACAAAGGGAATATCGGTTTTTTATTGCAGATTGCTCCATGTCACAAGGCAGGGATTTTATCAGTATTTGGTGAGCAAAGACCGCCCATGGAAATATCAGGAACTTGCCGATGCCATGATACAGATCCATGCAGAGGATGAATGCAAATGATACCTACGGAAGAATCCGTATGTATCAGGCACTCAAGATCAGGCAGCCGGAGGGCATCCGTATTCCGAGTGAACGCACCGTTTACCGTATCATGGAAGAGATCGGCTTAAGTCATCGTCCCAATCATAAGCCGAACGGTATCACCAAAAGCAGATCGGCAGGCACAGATGTCGGAGGATCTCCTGCACCGTGATTTTCATGCCGACACACCTCTTTTCTAGGTGCGTCACTGACATGACAGAGATTCCGGCGTGTGATGGAAAGCTCTATATTTCAGCACTCTTTGACCGCTATGACGCCGGGGTGCTCGGACTTTCTATGGATACGAATATGAGGGCTTCTCTGTGTGTGCAGATGCTTGATAACGCCATGATTTCCTACCCGATGCTCAGGGAGCAATCCCTGCATTCGGATCGCGGCAGCCAGTACACGAGTCAGCTGTATCGGGAGGCAATTCAAATCGATGGGATTCGTCAAAGCATGAACAGTACCGGTGGCCGCTGTCATGATAACGCGCGTTGTGAGAGTATGTGGGCGCGCATGAAGTCGGAGCTTCTCTATGGACGCTATGACACAAAGAAGATGACAACAGAGGAGTTGAAGGTTCTGGTGTGGCGATACTTCATGGGCTATTGGAACAACCGTCGAATTTGTTCATCAAACGGTGGGCTTCCTCCGATGGTGAAACGTCGACAGTTCTATGACTCCATTGCTGCGACTGCTTAAGCATTCGTTTCCTTGTGAGAAATTTGTCAACTGTTCTTGACAATATCAAAAGCTGCGAAAATGTGCATGACGGATGTGTTTTTTCAGTCACAAACCTATAGTTTTTCAAGCCTTGACAAGTGTTTTTGATGTGCGAAGTTTGAGTATAAAAACTAGTAATGAAATGTCAATCCTTTTATAAAAGTCATTTGTCAGGTAGACTGTAAAATTAAGAAATCGCTGATAAAATGAAGTCTGTCAGATTGGTGTAGATTTTTTTGTCGACGAAGAGAGGGCAAAAAAAGATGCGTCAAGATAGTGGTGCCGAATTTATCAGTGCTTCCTATGACACAATCATGACCACCCGTCAAACGGGTGGTTTGCACGCCCCCTATAAGGGGGATAATACCGGCCAGCGTTCAAAGCGCGCTGGCTTTCACTTTGTTCAAGCCATATGCCGCTTGACTCGTCACTGCCCTTAAAAAGGGCGGTGGTACTACCTGCTTCCCTTAAAAGGGTCTTCGTACTTTTTCACGCTGAGTTTATCCAAGGCAATGTCATGCTTTTTCCTGCTCTTGGATATATTTACGTATCGTTGCTTCATTCAACCCAACGGTACTTACGTAATACCCTTCCGACCAAAAGTGCCGATTCCCAAACTTGTATTTCAAGTTGGCGTGTTTATCAAAAAAATCATCAAGGCACTTTTCCCTTTGAGATATCCCATAAATTGTGATACACTGATTTTTCGGTGGGATACTTACCATCATGTGTACGCTGATCCGGCATAGGTGACCTTCCAGTATCTCCACACCTTTTATATGCACATAGCTGCCTCAGGATATCTCGAATACTCTCCTTGTATTGCCCATATATGATTTTCCGCCGATATTTCGGGGAAACACGATATGGTACTTGCAGAGCCACTTTGTGTGGGATAAACTGTTTGCTTTCTGCAGTAGAAGCATCTTTCCCTTCTTTTTCTACTGGCTTGAACATCCTTAGTATAAGCGGGAAAGATGCTTTTTGTATAACTTTTATCTTCCACCCGCATAGCGGGTGGGTTTTTGCTCGTTCACTACGCTCTCTCAACTGGGTCGCGACTCCATACAAAAACTCGCCTGCACAATGCACGCGAGTTTTTATATCGC
>BNJV01001072.1_pt1 | contig 12609 bp, 19 predicted proteins | sample 8540591 | NCBI WGS metagenome assembly BNJV01 (sample SAMD00202457, study PRJDB9452) | human saliva metagenome | host: Homo sapiens
CTTAAAGTATAAACGTTTAAGGCTTTTTTGTTTTGCTCGTTTGACTATGTTGTAATTTGAAATATATAGTATTTTTACGATCTTTTTATTGTGTTGTTTAATCATTTTTATCATTTTAGCATATATCAAAGAAATTAATAATTATTTACTCTTTTTCCCACTTCAATTTTTCAAATTAATAATTATAAAAATGGATTAACTATATTTATTAATTCATCTTTATATTTAGTTAAATCCATAGGTGTAGAAATTTCTATTTTTCTTTTTACCATTGTTTAACACTATATATTTCTTACTTCGATTAAGATATATTCTTACTATCCATTTTCTTATGTTATCATCTAGTAAGATGTTAAAATATGTTTGATTATCACGATAGAATATTCTATTATTATCTACCACATCGTTTAACAATACTTTAGTAATGGCATATGCCCTCAAGTTCTTCTGGAGTGGTTATAATTCCCATCATCTTCAATAATAACTTCGTCAACCCTCATGATCATAGTGTTTATCATTAACAGTTGTATTTAGTGCGGCACTCAGTTTACTATTAACCCTGATCCGTTATAAAAATACGGAATGTGACAATAGGGGTGAAACGTTCTATAACTTGTTTAGTTTTTACTCCGTCATATATTTCATTTAATAAATATTTAATAAATGCTTCTGAAGGTTCATTCCATTGTTGGTTTAAATAATCTTTTAGTGAATTTACGTATTTTTAATTCATATGCGGTTTTTGAAATCTTAGAAACCCTCGAAATTTTCTTTTTGTAAATTTAAAAAAATTTCTACAATGTGGTTATCTTTTAACTCGTTTATATTAAATTGTAAAAATGGTGTACTATCCATTTTATTTTTGTTCATCTAAATCAGTATAAAATCGATATTCTAAAACTGTTTGTTAATATCCCAAATTTAGATGCGGTAGTCCCAAAATATCTAAATAATTGTGAATCATGATTATCTAATTTTTCATTAACTGATTTGCACTCTATTAAAATAACAGGTTCATTACCCTGTAAAATAGCATAATCAACTTTTTCTCCTTTTTTAATTCCTACATCAGCAATAAATTCTGGTGAAAATTCTAAAGGATTAAATACATCATAACCCAATAATTGGAAAAAGGCATCACTAGTGCTGTTTTTAGTCGCTTCTTCTGTATTTAGTGTATCTTTTAATTTAGCAGTCCTCTGATAGCAATTTAATCTGTTCTGTAAATTTTTCCATAATTAATTCTCCTTTAAATATATTTAATTCTTTCCTCACATATTCTATAATCAATCTTAAATGATTCCGATATGTATGTTATATTGTTTATTTCTTTTTGTTTCTTTTATCTGACACTATAAAAAATAGCTTACGAATAGGTCAGCTTCTATTTCTTCTTACCTTGATAGCAGTACTCTTGAAATATGCCTAAGGAAATATAAGTAAGAAAAATAAAATGTCCTAATTCATGAGCCAAGGTATATCGTTTGTCAGAATCAGATAAGTTCTTATTTATGTGTATATAGAGGTATATTTTGTTATTGATTTCTAACGTATGATATAGCTTATTATTTGTTCCCTAAATCGTTAAATAGTACTGTTATCCCTAATTGTCTAGCGATATTAAATGGATTAGTTGTTCCGTACTCCTTAATCAAGGAGTGGTAAACATCTTTAATCGTCATTTTCTGATTTGTGATGTGCCATAGCAATTCTTGCTGCTTGTTCGATTGAAGCACGCACTAATTCTTTTTGTTACTTCATCCATTGGCTCGCCACTATACATCAAGGCTTGATTACTATTTAAATTATCCATCAGGTCATTTACCATGTTTTGCTATATCAATTTTTGGTTTGCTTTTATCTTCTACTAAATCAGATTTATTTATCCCAAAAATAATTAGCCATCATTTCTATTTTATCTATCCCTAGGATAAGATTTTCCGTTTACCCAATCACTTATTGTTGAATAACTTATTCCTAAATTTTTCAGATAGTTGGGTTCTTGAAACTTTTATTAATTCTTAAATATCTTTTCAAATTATTGCTCATTGTTTTTTTGTTACCTAAATTACTCATGTTATCACCTCTTTTATGCTTTTTATTATACGATATTATCGTAAAAATTCAATCTTTTTATACGAAAAAACCGAAAAATACTTGACTTTACGGTTTAACCGTAATGTTAAATAACAAAAACAGAAAGGAGACTATCTATATGAATATTTCTAAAAAGATAACAACTGGACCTAAGTGGAAAAATTATCTCGATTGAATATGAAGAAATAGAAACTGATGATATTTTTATCAGAAGATGAAGAACCAATTGAAACGAGATAATCAATATATTAGCAAAAATATAACTTACCTTATTGGAAAGCTAAGTTTATATTAGAAAGAACTACAGCATTCCTAGATAAAGAAGCTGTAGTACAAAATATTATTTAAAAATTACTAATCAGAGTGATAGCAGATTCTCTGATAGCTTTAACTTCATCACTAGTATTATCAGGATGTGAACCTGTAGAAAAAGTAAACTTTCAGAAATATTAGTTTTTAATGTTTCTTCTAACACAGTAATTTTTCCTAATCGATCTTTATATTTTCCAGTGTGAGTTTTGACGTCGCCTTTTAAACCCCGGATGAAGATTAGTAGAAAATTTTTGATTAGGAGCAATAATACTACCAACTACTGATTTTCATTTGTAATTTATTATTTAAACTATCTAACTCTGTATGAAACGTGAGTTCTAGTATTCTTGCAGGAGTTTTTTCCAAAGTTTTTATTGTCAAATTCTTTTTGAGTTTAACCCTGTAAATAGTCTCTATACGGGACAAATATATGGTTTAGAAGAGTTATATATAGATTTTTAGCTTTGATATAGGCTTAAGCTAGAAATTATTACTGATATTAGCGATATAACTATTGGAAACAATAATTATTAAATAATCAAAATGTTGTTCGTTGCATATAATTCACCTCCTTTCATCGTTATTATACTATGAAAGTTAAGTGTAAGGTGATGAAAAATAAAAATTTAGAAAGGAGTGATTAATATGTTCTCTAGTGATTTTATTGACAAACTTATCGACACAATCGCGGAGAAAGTTTATCAAATTTTAAAAAGAAAAGTTAGTTCTTGATAGACGATACAACCAAAAAGAACTCTGCAGAGAGTTAAATATAGGGCAAGATACCTTAGCTGAACTTAATATTCGAGGACTTAGACCTCACTAAAGTAGGTAGACAATACATTTACTTAGAAAGCGAAGTTAATAAGTTTTTAAAAAGAAAATACAATTTAAATTCTAAGATATCTAAGCATATATCAAAGAAATTAAAGAAAGGAGCATAAGCAATGTGCAAAAGATGAATTAATAGAAGAAAATCAAAGATTAAAAATAGATAATGATCACTTAAGATTTGAAATTAAAGTATTACAAGAATGTTGTAGATGTTATAGACAAGATTTAATCAATGAGATAGAAAAAGAAGTATAGATAAATATAGAAATTGTTTAAACAATAAAAAGGCTAGTAAAAACTAACCTTTATGAGTTTCGTTGCAACAAAAGTAACATCCATCAAATTTTTATATGGATATTTTTCTTTGGGCTTCGTGTATAGCATAAATAGAATTAGAGAAATACCCTATGTACTCTATTTCCAACACGAGGAACGAAATTACAATTTTCTGTATGAACTTCATGTCTACCTTTATCGTCAACATTTTTATTGAAGTCAATAAAATTCACTCATATTAATTAAATCTCCTTTCTAAAGTATTAAGTATTTCATTGAAAGGTTTAGTAGTAGAATTTAATTTCCTGGAAATACTCAAAATAAATTATACCAAATTAGTGAAAGAAGGTCAAACATTTATGAAAAAGTTTAATGAGTTAATAAATGAACGTTTAACAGAGTTGAACATGAGTAAGTACCAATTAGCAAAACTAACGGGTATTTTTGAGCAGAGAAACTAAATAATAAAAGTTAGAAAAAGCCTTAAAGTATAAACGTTTAAGGCTTTTTGTTTATTAATAATTTAAAAATCCTGAAAGAAAAATGATATTGACAAAGCATTAGAGTTGTAATATAATATTAAACATAACAAGATAACAATTAAATAAAAATTTCAAATGCGGGTGTAGTTTAGTGGTAAAACCTCAGTCTTCCAAACTGATGTTGTGAGTTCGATTCTCATCACCCGCTCCATTTTTATTTTTAGATATTTTTCCACAGTAGCTCAGTTGGTAGTAGCATCTGACTGTTAATCAGAGGGTCGCAGGTTCGAGTCCCTGCCTGTGGAGTACATTGCGGTTGCTAGGCAGCCGTTATTTTGTTTTGAAACTATTTAATAGTATTTTTCCATAAAAATTATGATATAATAAATGGGATATGTATACTTGTAAAGAGTAGTTAGGAATAGTTTTTAATAGAAATTATAAAAGAAAAAGAGATATGGGAGAATAGTATGTTTTTAGATGAGGTAAAAATATTTGTCCGTTCGGGTGACGGTGGAATGGTCTAGTAGCGTTTAGACGTGAAAAGTATGTTCCTAAAGGTGGCCCTGCGGGAGGAGATGGTGGTCGGAGCCAATGTTGTTTTTTATAGTTGACGAAGGGCTTAGAAACATTCATGGACTATCGCTATCAGAAAAATTCGTTGCACCAAACGGAGAAAATGGAATGAGTAAAGGTATGCATGGACGTAAAATCAAAAGATTTATATCTAAAAAGTACCACCAGGAACTGTTATCCGTGATACTGATACAGGAGAAGTACTTGTTGACCTTGTAGAACATGAACAAGAAGTAATAGTAGCACGCGGAGGACGTGGTGGACGTGGTAACTGTCGTTTCGCAACACCATCAAATCCAGCTCCAGAAATCGCAGAAAATGGTGAACCAGGAGAAGAACGTAATCTTACTCTTGAGCTTAAGCTTATGGCCGATGTTGGTTTAGTAGGATTCCCATCAGTAGGGAAATCAACATTACTATCAATAACTTCAAAAGCTAAACCAAAAATTGCAGATTATCATTTTACAACTTTAGCTCCTAATTTAGGAGAAGTTGAAACGAAAGATCATCGTAGTTTTTGTTATGGTTGACCTTCCAGGACTTATCGAAGGAGCTAGCCAAGGTGTAGGTCTAGGGCATCAGTTTTTACGTCATATTGAAAGAACTAAAGTAATAGTTCATGTAGTAGATATGTCAGCAACTGATGGTCGTGCTCCTATGAAGATTATAAAAATTATTAATCAAGAACTAGGTGAATATAATATGCGTTTATTAGAACGTCCACAAATTGTAGTCGCTAATAAAATGGATATTCCAGCAGCACAAGAAAATCTAGAAGAGTTTAAAGCTAAATTAGAAGCTGATGGTGAAGAAGTTGATATCGTAGAAATTTCAGCATTTACTAGAACAAATGTAGATAATCTACTTTATAAAAATAAGTGATATATTAGATTCTACAGATCCTAATATGCTATATGAACTTGATACTGAAGAAGAAAGTATGGAAAATAGAGTTCTTTATAAACATAAACCAAAAAGATGAAACATTCAAGATTACAAGAGATGATACAGCTGCTTATGTAGTAAGTGGCCCAGGTATTGAACGTGCATTCTTAATGACGGACTTTAACCGTGATGCATCTGTAAGAAGATTCGCACAACAAATGCGCTCTATGGGAGTGGATGATGCATTACGTGAACGTGGATGTAAAAATGGTGATACAGTTAAGATTCTAAAAGGTGAGTTTGAATTTGTAGAATAGGGCAAAAACTATGGATAAAGAAAAAGTATATTATATAATCAGAGAAGATGTGTTACCTGAAGCAGTACATTGATTATGAAAAAGCTCTGAAGAAAAACCCTAAACTATCTATTTTGGAAGCATCAAAGAGATTTGATTTAAGTAGAAGTGCTTTTTATAAGTATAAAGATACAATTTTCCCGATTCAAGATATTCAAAAGACAGTCTATTTTTGTCATTATCAATAGACGTTGATGATATTCCAGGAATTTTAGGTAAAATATTACGAATAGTCAATGATGAAAAATGTAGTGTACTTACTATCCACCAAACAGTACCAATTAATGCTCGAGCGACTATAATTATTTCGTTAGAAATAGATGCCGAGTATACTAATATTGAAAAATTAACAAAACAAATTAAAACCTTGAATTTGTTAATGGTATAAAAAGTAATTGGTGTAAGTATGTAATTGAATAAATATTTATTATGTACTTTCTATATAATAAAAATATATAATTAATAGGAGAACAATGTAGAAGATAAAGTTTCCTATTGCTGTTCTTTTTCATAAAATATAGAAATTAAGTAAGTTTTGTAATAGCAGAAGGTAGATGATAAGGTTGCTATCTTGAATGAATTAGGTGGAATAATATGCATAATATATATTAACGGGACGTGTTATTGATTATACTCATGATGGTCTTGGAGTAGTAAAAGTAGATAATTTCCTATTTTTATTGAAGATGTGATAGAGGGGAATTTATTGAATTCAAAAATAATAAAACTAAAAAAAGAATCTTGGTTATGGTAAGGTGTTAAATATAATAGAAGTTTCTGATAAGCGCGTTGAAGGAGTGCCAAAAACATCAGAGCTAATTTAGTACATATGGATTATGAAGAACAACTGCGCTTTTTAAAACGAAAAAGTTCAAAAATATTATGAACAAAAACCTTAGGTGCAGATAGTGTCGAAGTATTACAAACTTTGGGAATGGAAGATGGATATCACTATCGTAATAAATCAGTTATCCCAGTTCAAAAAGTGGATAATGAAGTACGTATGGGGTTATTACAAACCACGATAGTCATGACGTGATTAATATTGAAAAATGTTTTATTCAATATGATGAGCACAATAAACTGGTGAATGATATCTCGTAGTTTGATAATTGAATTCAGATTTATCAGTATATGATGAAGTGAGTCACAAAGGTGCACTGCCATACAAATGTTTAGAACAAATTCTAGCAAAAGTGAAATTACGGTAGGGATAATTGTCAAAGAAAGATTTGTAAATCTGATGAGTTTGTAGAAAGACTGACGAAATTAGATGATAGAATAGTTAGCGTAATGTTGAACATTAATGATAAAAAGACTAATGTTATTTTTGGTGATAAACAGAAAATCTATTTGGACGTGATTATATAGTTGATATTTTGGGAGGAATAGAGTTTAAGATATCTTTTACGCCTGTTCTACCAAGTAAACCCAATTCAAAACAGAAGTTTTGTATAATAAGGCATTGAATTGGCCGAACTAAAAGTAGATGATACAATAATTGATGCATACTGTGGTATTGGAACGATAAGTTTATTCGCAGCACAAAAAGTAAAAAGTATATGGATAGAAATAGTAGAAGCGGCAGTTCATGATGCGAAAAGAAAAATGCAAAAATAATAATATAACTAATGCAGAATTCTTATTAGGAAAAAGTGAGGATATAATTAAAAAGCTAATCTCACAAAATATAAAACTAGATGCAGTTATTGTCGATCCACCACGTAAAGGGTGTGAAGAAAGTTTCTTGAGAGACCTTGCAGCTATGGGATATAGAAAAAGTAGTTTATGTTAGTTGTAATCCAGCAACCCTAGCAAGAGATATGGAAAATCATGAGAAGTCTTGGTTATAAACTTGGAGCAGTTCAACCAGTAGATATGTTCCCAGGAACCTATCATGTTGAGACGGTAGCACTATTGTCCAAACTTAATGTCGACAAACATATAGATGTTGAAATTAGTTTGATGAGCTTGATTTGACAAGTGCTGAAAGTAAAGCGACTTATGCACAAATCAAGGAATATATATTAGAAAAAAATTTGATTTAAAGGTTTCGACACTCTATATTGCACAGATTAAAAAGAAATGTGGGTATTGAATTGAGGGAGCATTATAATAAATCAAAAAGAGAAACAGGTTATTCCACAATGCACACCGGAAAAAGAGGAAGCTATCATGGATGCTTTAAAGCATTTTAAAAATGATTTAGTAGAAATGGAGGGTATTTATGAGATGGATAATAAAAATAATTTTGTTTCCAATAATATTACTTATCAATACTAATTTCTTTTCTAAAAATTTATAATCAGCGTTAGTGGAAATGATTTAGGAATATTATCATTCTTAGTGGTATTAGGTTCGATTGCAGCACTTGTGCAAAAAGACACAACTACTTTTTATTCAAGACTGATAATAGCATTTTTGATAAGTCCCTATGGGATTACCTAAAAATTGCATTTTCATGGGTTACAGCATATATTGAATTTGCAAGAGATAGATTGAAAGAAATATAAAGAAACTAATGAGGCGATAGATAAAATACTATCGTCTTTTCATGCTAAAAATTGAAAAAGAAAGGAGGCGACGATATGAGTATGTATTTATTTGATGAACAGCCTATTGTTGCAAATAAAACATTGGCAAGAGCATTAGGTTTTAAATGAAGCCTTAGTATTGCAAACAGATAAAAACTATTGGATTGAGATAAATAAGAAGTCCGGTAAAAACTATCACGATGAGAAATATTGACATACATTCTATAAGGGCATGGCAAGAAAATGATTTTGACTATATGAGTGTTGATACAGTAAAAAGAACTTTGCCAAACTTGAAAAGGCGGGTTATCTTTTGGTTGAAACTATAATAAAGATCCAAGAGATAAAACAAAATGGTATACGATAAATGATGAAAAATTAGAAGAATTATATCTTGAATTGAATAAGAAAAAGCTGGAACATGAAAGAAGCATTTTAGAGAAAGAAAGTCAAAATACCATGCACAATGCATTAGGGCAAAATGCACCAATGGAATATGGCAAAATGCACCAATGCAATGATGCATATAGCACTGATGCATCTCAATGAAAATCTACCAACGCATTATGTCAAATTGCATGAACCGTTACCAGAGATTACTACAAAGAATTCATCAAAGAATACTTCATATATTTCTTCAGGGACTTCCTCCCACCTACCCATATATGAAGATAAAGATTTGTACACGATGTGCGGATTGGATGGAGGGAATAAAAATAAAATCATATCAATCCTGTTTAGAAGAACTTAGAGAAAGTACAGGATATAACGAACATATGGAATTGGGAAATAAGATTATTGCACGAACATACGATGAAATTATTAGAGTTTTAGCTGATGTAATGATATTAAATGCAGATGATACAGTTACTATCAACCAAACAAAGTTACCGGCATATATGTTCAAGAGAGGTTTAGAAGTTTAGATTCATCGCATATGGAGTATCTTGTAAATGCGTTATCAGAAAAATGAAGCCAAAATAAGAAATGTTAGGGCATTTATTCTAACCGCAGCATACAATGCACCAAGTAATATGGATGCCTATTATACGGCACTTGTTAGTTATGACATGAGGGAAGGAGGACTTTGATGATAAATGAAGAAATTGCGAATAAAGTAGTAAGTATTGAAATAAATGTTTTAAAAGCAACATATCAAGAGATATTAAATAATATCAATAAATTACATCATCGATCGAAGCAACATGGAAGTTTGGGGAAATTAGTTAAAGCAGAAGGCAATGAAGCAAAGCTCAAGGATATGGTTAAGAAAGGACAGCTTGAAGAAATTTCTGTTGAAGAAGCAGAGCTTAAAGAAATGAAAAAGGAACTTAATCGGTATGGGGTAAAGTTTTCAGTCATGAAAGATAAGGAAAGTGGAAATACTCAGTATTCTTTCAAGCTAAAGATATGAAGGTTATGGACAAAGCATTTAAGCATGCCCCTTTCAGAATCAGAAAAGAAAAACGGAAAAGGGAAGGAGTCCATTCATGAGAATATTGAGAAGTTCAAGGAGATGGCTAAAAACCTGTTTCCAAAGATAAAATCAAGAATAAACAAAAGGAGCAGAGCCTATGATAGATAAAATATTAAAGGACATCAAAGGCTTTATTTAAGGTGCAAGATAAGGTAAAGTTTCTAAAGCAGAACATTCTCTATCTTGTATTTTTCTATAGGTAATATCTTTTCACATCATGTAAGAGCCTATATAGGTGGCGATATTATTGACAAAATTTTTCAAGGGATATTAGAGATTAATACGATGAGCTTTTCTTCCAAGCCTTCATCCTACGGATATTATAATGGGCGTGGTAGTAGCTGTTTTAATCAAATTTATCGTATATACCAAAGGGAAAAATGCTAAAAAGTTTAGACAGGGAAAGAGGTATGGCTCAGCAAGATGGGGGAACGAAAAAGATATAGAGCCATATATGGATGAAAAGTTTCAAAACAATATCATACTTACGCAAACAGAACGATTAACTATGAATGGTAGACCATCTAATCCAAAGTATGCGAGAACAAAAATGTGCTTGTTATCGGTGGTTCAGGAAGTGAAAAACCCGATTTTATGTAAAACCGAACCTTATGCAAATGCACAGTAGTTATTGCGTAACCGATCCGAAAGGAACGATAGTCCTTGAGTGCGGCAAGATGCTTGAGGATAACGGATATGAGATAAAAATCTCAAATACCATCAACTTCAAAAAGAGTATGAAGTACAATCCATTCGCTCATCTGAGAAGTGAAAAAGATATACTCAAATTGGTGCAGACAATCATAGCGAATACGAAAGGAGAGGGCGAAAAAGCAGGTGAAGATTTTTGGGTTAAAGCTGAGAAACTCTACTATACAGCTCTGATAGGATACATCTTCTATGAAGCTCCAAGAGAAGAAAAGAACTTTGCAACACTTCTCGATATGATAGACGCTTCAGAAGTTAGAGAAGATGATGAAACCTATATGAATCCGATAGACAGACTCTTTGAAGCACTGGAGAAGAAAGAACCTACATACTTTGCAGTGAAGCAATATAAAAAGTACAAATTGGCTGTGGAAAAACGGCAAAATCTATTCTTATCTCTTGTGGTGCAAGGCTTGCTCCATTTGATATTAGGGAACTTAGGGACTTGATGAGTGAAGATGAACTTGAGCTTGATACACTCGGAGATAGAAAAACGGCACCTTTGTTATTATCTCTGATACAGATGATACCTTTAACTTTGTGGTGTCTATTATGTACTCACAGTTATTTAACCTACTTTGTGATAAGGCAGATGACGAGTACGGAGGAAGATTACCCTGTTCATGCAGTGTTGCTTGACGAGTTTGCCAACATCGGCTTAATTCCAAAGTTTGAAAAAGCTGATTGCAACAACCGAAGTAGAGAGATTTCTAGCAAGATATCTTCAGCACAACTGCAGTTAAAGGCAATCTATAAAGATAACGCCGATACCATTGTGGGTAACTGTGATAGCACCTTGTTTCTTGGCGGGAAGGGAAAAACCACATTAAAAAGAGTTATCCGAAACTCTTGGTAAAGAAACGATAGACCTTTACAACACATCGGAAACAAGGTCAAATCAAAAGTCTTTCGGACTTAATTATCAAAAGACAGGTAAGGAAACCGATGAGCCAAGATGAGATTACTGTAATGGACGGTGGTAAATGTATTTTTCAGCTTAGAGGTGTAAGACCTTTCTTTCAGATAAATTCGACATCACAAAGCATAAGAACTATAAGTTCTTAGAAGATTATGACAAGAAGAATGTGTTTGATATTGAAGAATATATAAAAGAGAAAAGGCAAGGTTAAGCTTAATAGAAATACGGTAATTACAAGATTGTAAGATTTACTGTTATAACTATATGGTCGAGGGTATATTTGATATATAGAGCTAGATAAATCTGAATTTGTGGAGGTTTTCATGAAGTATGAAGAAATTAAATTAAATATTTCAAATGATAAAATTAGCAATTACAAAGTATTTAAAGGGATGAAGCTGTATTCTGAAATATTTAAACTCAGAAGATGAAAAAGAAGTTAATAAATAAAAGAGTATTTGTAACTCCAAAAAGGAAACTATGTTTATTATGAAAGGACAGATATAAATTGGAACTATTGGTCAGATAAAAACAAGATATTCATTCGAGTTTTGAATTAAGTGATATAAAAAGCATAATATAGTATTTGAAGTATCAACAGAATTGACTAAGTTTACAAAATATTTAGGAGAAGAAGTAGTCAAAAATTATGTTTAAAGATGGAGAAATAGTAGAAGTACTGGATATTTAGGTACATCTTGAACTCCCCTATTTATTAGATTAAGTAAATTTGGAATTTTGGAGGTATCCGTTTGTGAAATGGTGTAATTATATGACTAAACAATAAAAAGAAATTTTCAAAAAGTAATTGCTGTATGTAGTAGGTGCAATTTTAATTCTACTTATTCGTATAGTTTTTCATACTATTTTTGTAAGTAAAATATAAATCCCAGTTTGTTGAACTGAAAAATTGAATACTAAATGCGTAAGATGATAGAAAAAGAAAAACTCTATCGTCTTTTTCATGCCTATTTTCAATTTATATTGCGATCAATAAATAGGGGAAACTCGCTAATTAGCGAACTAGTATTTCAAGTACCTCACTAATATATACACGACAAAATGCTAATTCCCTTAAATATGTTAAAGACAATAAAAGGAGATAAGATGATAAGGACTCGAAGTCCCACTAAGAAAAACTAAATAGTAAGAG
>BNJV01003153.1_pt1 | contig 12588 bp, 21 predicted proteins | sample 8540591 | NCBI WGS metagenome assembly BNJV01 (sample SAMD00202457, study PRJDB9452) | human saliva metagenome | host: Homo sapiens
ATCGATCATGTTGTTTCTCCTTAATTTAGAAGATTAATTCTAAATATCTAAATTCTGTTTCAAATACTCAGTTAATGCTTCTTGTCTATTTTTCTACTTCTGATATCAGTTGATGCTCGAACACCAGTAGCATATTTTTTGTACAAATATAAATTAGCATCCTCTGAAAGTCCCTCATCTTCTGTAACTTCTAAGTCCTCAAAACTTAATATTTTAGTTACAGCGTTAGCAAATTTTTTCTAATTGTTCTCTTATTTTCTCTCTATTATCTGACGAAAATGGTATAGAATCCTTAACTCATAAAATGTTAGAAATAAAGTATAGAAATCCGTAACATTTTTCCACCTCAAAGCCACTTAAAGAAGGAAAAAAATTGAAGTTATCTCTTTTGATATTAAGTCAAAGTTCTCTTCTAATATTTCGCTCTGGTCAAAACTTCTTTCATAAGCTTCATAATACCTATCCAGATTATCTTTTTTTATTTTTGATAGCCATTTAACATAGCAATCGCTAACTCGCTAATATATTCAGCATCTAGCATTCTTCGAACTTTAGTTGAGGTAAATATTCCCATTTTTCCCCCAATAAGATTTATCAACAATTTTATTGATTGTTGTAATGAAATCACCTGTATACAATGCTTGCCTTAACTCCTGTGCATTTAAGGTAACATTATTCTTATTAATTCTAGTAAAAATGCTTCTGAGGTCTGATTCTGACATTTCTGGAAGCTCTCGCTTTAATAAATTTATATCCATAAAAACTTTTTCTTATCATCCTCAGATAAATCTGAGAAATATAGACCAGCCCATTTTGGAACAGTCTCTGATTCATCAATTGGAAACTCACCATCAATAAATTTTTAGAAAAGTTATTCTCTGCTGACCATCAACCACAATATATTCCGAAAAATCCTTCTGCGTTAGTCACTTCTTGTATATACAACTCTGGAATTGGATATCCATTTAAAATAGAATCAATCAAGAAACTTCTCTGTTTATCTGTCCATACTACATTTCTTTGAAATTTTTGGCTAACTATCAGAGTATTATCGATTCTTCTCTGATTGAACCACCCTATATTTTTGACTTGTGAAATTTAAATATTCAACCATTATTACTCTCCAACATTTTTCTTTAGCTGTTTTTATACTATTTATCTGATAATCTCGAAACGCCTTGTGATCCATATAGATTCTGTAATGCCATTCTCTGTTACCAATATCTTCATCGCCGTCATCATACTTTAATTTTATTTCTGTTAAAAGCATTATTCCACTGAATACCAAATGAAATTTTTCCCAAATTTGATCCATCATAATTGTTCCATAGAAAATAAGTCGATTTTTATGATCATTAATTTTCGTCCTGCTCCTTGTATCAGTTTGTCAAATCTAAATTTCTAATTTCATGCCATACAATACCAAAGTAATGAGGAGAGATAATCCCAATATCGATATCTGAAGTTGCATCAAATTTTTTTAAAAAATTTTTGAGGATTTAAACTCACTCCCAGACAAGCCGATCCTGTTATTATTATATCTCTTGGATCAATTTTTTTAAAGCCTTAACAATTCTATGCTTCCACTCAATAAATTCCATAAATGAATCGTTAAATATAAACGGAACTGCGTCCATAATATACCCTAGAGACAAAAAAATATCACTTTCTACACTCATTAATTCATTCCGTACTTCCACGATATATTACCTTCTCCAACTATCAAATCTGTTAATATTCTCATTCCTATATTTCAATACACTATCAATTATAAATCGAAACTGAAAACCACCATGCTTTTCATACATGCTATTCAAAATCCTCTTTTCCAATAAACACAGATGGGTAATGATCTAGTGTATTCAAATCCGTATCCATCGGTAGATCATAGATAGCTAAATAGTTTTTCAGAGTATTGTGTAGCTAGTTCTTCATATTTAGCTTGTACGTTATACTGGTCAGCACTAGCAAACAAGACTTCGACAACTGCCCCAGTCTTATCCTTTTCAATAAATGCATTAACAATAATTTGTATCATAGACTTGTCCTAAAAATCAATCCCTTTCCCAAACTCATCTGGCACATTACTAAACAAAGTCACATGTCCCATCTTGCGGTTGTGCTTCGCTTCTATTTTACCATACATGTGGAGGTGGGCGCTTGGATTTTCTGTGACATATTTTTCAGCAGCTTCGACATGCTGGCCGAGGACATTGAGCATGACTGCTGGTGCATGTAGTTTGATGGCTGGCAATGGTGCCCCCAGAACACCTAGAATATGGGTATCAAATTGGGAGAAGTCGCAGGCTTCAATCGAGTAGTGGCCCGAGTTGTGTGGACGTGGAGCAATCTCGTTGACAATGATGTCGTCAGCTGTCGCAAACATTTCCACGCAAAGGGTTCCAGACAGGTTGAGCTGTTCAGCGATTCGCACTGCCATAGCTTTAGCCTTGTCAGCTAGACTCTCAGAAATGCGGGCTGGCACAATGGTCTTAGACAGAATGTTGTTTCGGTGGATATTTTCCTGAACTGGGAAAACTGTCACGTCCTTGCCATTTCCTGACACGATGACGGAAATTTCGAGGTCAAAAGTTGACAAATTCTTCCAAGACACAGTCTGCTGAATCCGCTAGCGCATAAAGCTTCTTCCAAGTCCTCTGCCGAGCGAGATGACCTTTTGCCCATGCCCATCGTAGCCACCAGTCGCCGTCTTGAGGACATAGTTTTTGGACAGATCAATCTCCGCCAAGTCTTGGCTAGAATTCACAACCTTGTATGGTGCTACAGTGACTTGAGCCTTATTTGAGAGAAAGTCCTTTTCAAAAATCCGATTTTGGGAGATGCGAAGGAGGTCGGTTCCTTGAGGAAGTTGACCATCCTTGATGACAGCATCAAACCGTCAGCATCGACATTTTCAAACTCATAGGTGAGGACATCGCAACGCTCAGCCAACTGACGCAGAGCAGCCACGTCATTATAAGGCGCTACAATGATTTCCGCCACGCGAGAGGCTGGGCAATCAGCCGCAGGATCCAGCGCGATAACCTTGTGGCCCATGTAGATAGCAGAAATGGCCATCATTTGACCCAGCTGGCCGCCACCGATAATTCCGATTGTTTTAGATGAGCTCATTTGACGACTCCTCTGCGATTTTTCCTTGTTCTTCTACGAAATCTGCCAATGCTGTCGCGATAGACTGATCCTCTACTGAGAGGAGACGGAGAGCGAAGAGGGCAGCGTTGGTTGCACCTGCTTCACCGATAGCCATAGTTGCGACTGGTACTCACATGGCATCTGAACGATGGAATAGAGTGAATCCACGCCACTAAGGGCACGAGATTTGACTGGCACTCCGATGACTGGAAGAGTTGTTTTGGCAGCTACCATTCCTGGCAAATGGGCTGCGCCACCAGCACCCGCTATGATGACCTTGATACCGCGGCCACGAGCTTCTTCTGCATGCTTGAACATAATGTCTGGCGTGCGGTGAGCAGAGACAACCTTCTTTTCATAGGCTACACCAAAGCGGTCTAGGACTTCTGCTGTTTTTTGCATAGTTGCCCAGTCGGATTTGGAACCCATGATTATAGAAATAATTGGTTTAGTCATAATTTTTCCTTTTCTTTCCTTTCTTTTTCAATCACCTTAAGTTGTGAGGACGGCAGCCACCAAAGGTGTCTCATGCCTAAATCGGAAGCCCAATGTCTTCCAATTTCCCTGAACGATTGGATTGTCATCCAATCGTTCTTTCACAGCGGAGGTGATTGTTTTATATTAGTTCTATATTAGCTCTCTAACGCTCGCAAGTTATGCGACCATTAACGTATTTTGTGAATTTTTCCTTTTTTTCTTTTTAATAATCGTCTAGTGTAGTGCGGACGTAAGCGACCGCCTATGGCGTTCCATTACTAAAACTAGAGCCTAGGTCTCCAGTTTTCCGCTCCTAGTAGCTTTGCTACTAGGAGTTCCCTACCGCGACGATTATTCTATAGTGGCTCGCTTTCGCTCGCCACGACAAAGTTAGTATCTGTTAATCTTTTTATGGCCTTGCTTCCGATATCTGTTCGGTAAAAGAGGCCTTCTGTTTGTTGTTGAGCGAGTTCTTGGTAGATGGTGTCTTGAGCTTCTTTGACGGTTTCTGCTGTGGTAACGAGCATATAGACTCGTCCGCCATTTGATAGCAGCGCTCTGCTATTTTCCGCAAACTTAGCACCTGCATAATAGGTGATGATGTCGCCTTCTGTCTTGGCTGGCAACTTGACACCTTTTTCATAGTCTAGCGGATAACCGTTGGATGCAACAACTACACCCAGAGTCACACCCTTGTCCGTCCAGGTGATGTTTGGCTCCTTGCCATCGAGGATATCCGTAATATTTTGTGCAAAGTCAGATGTTAAACGAGGCAAGATGATTTGCGTTTCAGGATCTCCAAAACGAGCGTTAAACTCGATGACCTTAGGTCCATCAGCTGTCAAGATAAGCCCTGCGTAAAGGACACCCAGATAAGGGCGACTTTCTTTAATCATCCCTTCGAGGACTGGCTTGACAATCGTGTCGACCGCTATATCAACTACACTATGTGGTAAGTGTGGAACTGGCGCATAGGCACCCATACCACCCGTGTTAGGCCCTTTGTCGCCATCGTGAGGCACGTTTGTGGTCCTGAGCTGTTGGCATAATGTAGAACTGGTCCCCATTGACAAAGGCAAAGAGAGAACTCCTCCCCATCAAGGAATTCCTCAATAACTACACGCACACCTGAGTCACCAAATTTATTGTCCAAAAGCATCTCGTGAGCTGCTTCGACTGCTTGCTCAACCGTCTCCGCAACGACGACACCCTTACCAAGCGCTAAACCATCTGCCTTGACTACGATTGGAGCGCCTTTTTCTTCGATGTAGGCCTTGGCTTCCTCGAAATCTGAAAATGTGCCATAACCTGCTGTCGGAACGCCGTATTTGACCATGATTTCCTTAGCAAAATCCTTGGACCACTCCAGCTCCGCTGCAGCCTTAGTCGGACCAAAAGCTTTGAGTCCTGCCGCATTGAAATCATCCACAATCCCAGCTGCAAGGGTATCATCTGGACCGATAAAGGTCCAAGCAATATCGTTGGTTTTTGCAAACTCAATCAATTTAGAATGTTCGGAAATGGAGATATTTACCAACTCCAAACCATCCAGAGTCATCCCATCATTCCCGGGAGCAACAAAAACCTTTTTCTACCTCTTTTGACTCAAGCAACTTCTTAGCAATCGCATGTTCGACCACCCGAACCGACAACTAACAGCTTCATCTTACAACCTCTTTTGCGAATTATTTTACTAACATTATACCATAAACGTTCGTTTTAATCTTGTTTCACTCCGCATTTTTACGCAAAAAAAGAAAAGAAACTGTTTTCTTCCCTTTTATTTTCTTAATGTCTAAAATGTCTCACGCCTGTGAAGACCATGGTCAAGCCATATTTATCCGCAGCTTCGATAGATTCTTGGTCACGGACGGACCCACACGGTTGGATGATGGCCTTGATACCTGCTTTGGCGATCTCTTCCACGTTATCCGCAAATGGGAAGAAGGCATCCGAAGCAAGCACAGCGCCATCCAGACGGTCTTTGGCTTGGTCAATAGCGATACGAACAGAGGCCACACGGTTAGTTTGACCTGGACCAACACCCAGTGTCATGTGGTCGTTGGTTACGATGATACCGTTTGATTTTTACATACTTGATAGCCTTCCAAGCGAACTCAAGAGCAGTCGCCTCTATCTCAGTTGGCTGACGTTTGGTCACCACTTGCCAATCGGCTGGGCTTTCCTGGACCACATCTTGGTTTTGCACCAGAAGTCCACCAACCACGCCTGTGTATTCTGCTTCCACTTCGCTAGCATCTTGAGCATCGAATGGCAAGGCAAGGATGCGCAAGTTTTTCTTTTTATTGGTCAAAATGGCTAGCGCTTCATCCGTATAGCTTGGTGCGATGATGATTTCAAGGAAAACACCGTGCATCTTCTCAGCAGTCGCAGCATCCACCTCACGTTGAGAACGACAATCCCGCCAAAGATGGACACTGGGTCAGACTCATAAGCATAGTCCCAAGCTGTTTCGATATTGTCAGCTTGACCGATTCCACATGGGTTCATGTGTTTGAGAGCCACAACGGTTGGACGGTCTTTAAAATCACGGATAATGCGGATAGCTGCATCCGCATCACGGATATTGTTAGAGGACAATTCCTTCCCGTTAAGCTGTTTAGCCGAAGCAATGGAGTAGTCAGTCGGCAAGGCTTTTTGGTAGAAGTCCGCATCCTGTTGAGGATTTTTCCCCCATAGCGCATGGCTTGTTTGAGGTCATAAGTCAAGGTCAGTTTTTCAGGTTTTTCTTCACCCTACTTGTGCTGTGAAATACTCTGCAATCAAGGCATCATAAGCTGCTGTGTGACGGAAAACCTTAGCCGCCAAACGTTGACGCGTTTCGTAAGTCGTTTCACCATCGGCTGACAACTCGTCTAAAACCACTGCATAGTCAGCAGGATCTACCACAACCGTCACGCTAGCGTGGTTCTTCGCTGCTGAACGAAGCATAGATGGCCCACCGATATCAATGTTTTTCAACTGCATCAGCGTAAGTCACGTCTGGTTTGAGGATGGTTTCCTTAAATGGGTAAAGGTTTACCACAACAAGATCAATGAGCTCAATCTGGTTCTCCTTAGCTGCTTCCAAGTGACTATCCAAGTCACGACGAGCCAAAAGTCCCCACGTGGATATTTGGATGAAGGGTCTTGACACGACCATCCATCATCTCTGGAAAACCAGTCACATCATCGATGGCAATGGTATTCACCCCAGCATTATCAAGGGCAACCTTGGTCCCACCTGTCGAGATAATCTCCCAACCAAGTTTTTTAAGTTCCTGGGCAAATTCAACAATGCCCGCTTTATCTGAGACGCTGATTAAGGCGCGTTTAGTCATGTTTGTTCCTTTCATTTTCAAACTCTTTACCTACGCATTTTTCGATTCATAAAATATAGGGAGACGATTACCAAGACTCCCAAAAATTACTGTCAGTAAAAATCTCCCCAATAGGGAATCTCTGGGAACAAAAATTTACTAGTAAACGTAGAATGATTACCAAGATAATCAAGGCAAGTGTTTCCAACCATTTTTTCATTTACTTGTCCAACAATTCTCTAATAACTTCCGGATACAACTTGTACTCTGCCTCATGAATACGTTCTTCAAAACTGTCAATGGTATCATCAGCCAGCCGTGGTACACGCACTTGTTTGATGACCTTTCCTGTATCCACCCAGAGTCTACCAGTGAATGGTCACACCAGACTGATTCACGTCAGCATTCCAAGCATCCTCAATCCCATGAGCTCCTGGAAATTCTGGCGGTAGGCTGGATGAATGTTGATAATTCGGCCCTCATAAGCTGCTAATAAAGGTTGGCCCAACGATTTTTCATGTAACCTGCTGAAGCAAAGCAAGTCAATCTGGTGTTCTTCCAAGAGTTCGACAAGGGCTTCTTCGTAGTCTGCCTTGCTCTCAAACTCCTTGAGTTCAAAAGCATAGGACAGAACGCCGAGCTTGTCTGCACGTTCGAGCACATAGGCATCACGATGGTCTGAAAAGACAAATTCTACTGGAAATTGTTCGGCAATCACCTGAAAATTTGAGCCATTACCAGAGGCAAAAACCGCTATTTTTTTCATTTGATGATGACACTTTCGTTTTCTTTCTTGACGATACGACCAATTTCATAGACTGGTTCATCCAACAATTCCTTGACACGACTTACATTTTCAGGGCTAACTGCCAACATAAGTCCCACACCCATATTGAAGATTTCAAACATTTCTTCGTGTTTGATCTGACCGTATTTTTCAAGGGCTTTGAAAATCGATAAAACTGGAACCTTGTCTTCCTCAATCTCAGCAGCCAAGTCAGCTGCAAACATACGAGGGACATTTTCGATAAAGCCACCACCAGTGATGTGGGCAATGCCGTTGACCAACCCTTCCTGATGAGTGGGCAAAGACAGCCTTGACATAGATACGAGTCGGCTCAGAAGAACTTCTTTGAGTTTCTTGCCCTTCCAATTCTGGCAGACTTCCTCACCTGTGTAATCCGCAAAGACACGACGGACGAGAGAGTAACCATTGGAATGAATCCCGCTGAAGCAAGTCCGAGAAGAACATCTCCCTCTGCCACTTTTGAACCGTCAATGATTTGAGATTTTTCAGCCACCCCGACCGCAAAAACCAGCTAGATCGTAGTCATCTGCGCCGTACATACCGAGGCATTTCAGCCGTTTCCCCACCAATGAGGGGCAGCGCCTGCCTGCACACAACCTTCTGCCACACCAGCGACAACTTGTTCTAGCTTAGCTGGTTCATTCTTGCCCTGTCGCTACGTAGTCAAGGAAATAGAGGGCTCTGCACCTGCAGCGATGATGTCGTTGACACACATGGCCACACAGTCCTGACCGATGGTATCGTGCTTGTCGTACTTAATAGCCAGCATGAGCTTGGTTCCGACACCATCAGTTCCTGAAATCAAGACGGGTTCTTTAACCCCAGTCTTTGAAAGGTCAAACATACCACCAAAGCCACCCAGAGCTCCCGCAGCACCTGCACGCTCCGTACGAGCCACGTGCTTTTTAATCCGTTCAACAACTTCATAACCCGCTTCAACATCTACACCCGATTGGGCGTACGCATTTTTTTGTCATTTATTTATTCCTTTTTCTTTTTATGGAGAATCTCAGTAACTCACTTGTAAAAACTTGTCTTTTCTTCCAAACTTCTACGATAGTCTTCTTCATAGTCGTAGAGAGGCGTTGGGTAATCCCCATCAAAATAAGCGACACAGAGACCACCATTTGGCGCATCTGTTTCAATCCCAATTGACTCAATCAAGCCCCTCAACAGAAAGATAGGTCAGACTGTCTGCTCCAATGATTTGACGCGTCTCTTCAACCGTATGATTGGCCGCAATCAGTTCCTGACGAGTCTGGATATCAATCCCGTAGAAGCATGGATAAGCTAGCGCTGGACTACCAATGGCAACGTGAACCTCAGTCGCCCCTGCTTCCTTTAAAAGCTGGACGATACGACGAGAGGTCGTCCCACGTACAATAGAGTCATCAATCATAACCACACGCTTGCCTTTGACAACACCAGAAACGGCAGACAGTTTCATCCGCACCCTTGCTCCCGCAATTCTTGAGTCGGTTGGATAAAGGTACGTTGGGTGTATTGGTTCTTGATAAGACCCATTTCATTTGGCAAACCAGATTCTTCTGCAAATCCCATAGCCGCGCTGAGGGAAGAATTGGGTACACCAACCACAATATCCGCCTCATGCTTGAATTCACGCGCTAATTGGGCACCCATACGTTTACGTGCCGTATGGACATTGACACCATGAATGTTAGAATCAGGGCGGGCAAAAGTAGATATACTCCATAGAACAGATTGCTAACTGAGTATCGTCTGTATAGCTATCATACTGGATGCCCTTGTCATCAATGATCACAATCTCACCTGGCTTCAAATCACGAATCCATTCTGCACCAATGACTTCAAAAAGCACAGGTTTCAGATGAAACAACACTGCTCCGTTGGCCATTTTTCCCGATAGAAAGCGGACGGAAACCATTGGGGTCAAGAGCAGCAATCAACTTATCTTCAAACAGCAAGATATAAGCAAAGCCACCTTGACTAGGCTGAGTGCCTCCTTGATTTTGCCCATCAGGCTAGGGATTGTGACTACGACGAGATGAGGTGGGCAGATTTCCGAGTCCGAAGTCGCGCTGAAAATCGCTCCTCTTTGTTCCAGTTCTTTCTTGAGAGAGGCTGCGTGGTCAGATTTCCCATTATGAGCCAAACCAAACTGCATATCGTGAAAACGAAAGAGGAAAGGCTGGATATTATCTACAGAAGCTTCGCCAGTCGCGTAACGCACATGCCCAATCGCACCAGTTCCCGTCAATTTATCTAAGTTAGCAGGGTTTCTGAAGACTTCTGATAGAAGACCCATATCGCGATGCCCGCTTCAATTTCCTTGGTCATTGGAGAGGATTCTGCCCCTCCTGACCACGGTGCTGAAAGACTATGAGACCGAAAATAGGTCAATTTAGCAGCATCTGGATGTCCCCAGATACCGAAAAACACCACATTCTTCATTAAAATTTTACTTCTGCATGTCGTTTTATATACCTAATTTTTATTTGTAGCACCAAGAGCTAAATCTACATGACTTTTACATTACTGATACTATCTATTAGACATCTGCAAGTCTTATTTTTCCAGTAAAGTATTTAACCGCCGACGCAAACAGGTGCTGGTCTTTATTTCCTGGGATATTTTTGGAAAAAGACCGTCTTCACTAACGTTCTGAGTGTCCCATCTACCAATGATTTGGCCGTTCATTTGTCTGGTAATTCCTTCGATGGCATGGATAGACCATTCGGATTGTACTTAGAATCCATACTTGGTTTTGCCTTCAAAAGTCAACGTATTGGCTAAAGATTTGACCATTGGCACGAGCTCTGCAAATTCTTCAGCCGTCACGACAAACTTCCCTTCACCATGCGATACTGGGATAGCATGAATATTACCCACTTTCACCCCAGTCAACCACAGGCAGAGTTGGTATTGGCAATCCGAGTTTCCACCATCTTGGCCACGTGTTGGTTGGCATCATTGTAGAAGAGGTTGGGCTCAGTACTGCTGGCATCTTCAAAGTTCCGTATGGAAGAAGACCTGATTTGACCAAGAGCCTGGAATCCATTACAGATACTGATAATTAAACCACCACGAGGGCGATAAAGCTATCAATAGCTACACGCACTTTTTCATTAAGCAGGATGTTGACGATAAACTTAGCTGAACCATCTGGTTCGTCCGCAGCTGAGAATCCACCTGCAAAGAAAAGGATATTAGCCTTGCTGATGTTGTCAACCATGGTTTCAACTGACTTGACAATAGCCTCTTCATTCAAGGTCACAAATGGTACAAGTTGACCTCTGCGCCTTCTTTTCAAATGCCTTAGCTGAATCGTATTCAGAGTTGGTGCCGGGAAGACTGGGATGTAAACCACCGGTTTTTCAATAGTTTCCTTTGGCTTGGACGACTGCGTCTGAAGCGATAGCTGAACTTCGTCCAGTTCTTTAGCTTGAGCAAATTTCAGTTGGTAAACTTCTCCAATTTTGCCTTTGGGAAAGGCACTGTCAAGTTTTGTGTCCATCTAACTTCACACCGTTGACAGAAGTGTAAAGTCTGCACTTGTTTGACCGATTTTCTCTACTCCAGCAATTTCTTCCAGGAGATGTGAAGACAAATCCACGCCTAATTGAGCTGTCAAAGCCGTTTCAAGATTCAGGCAAAGTCACCTCTGCACCGATATGATTCCCAAAAACGTTGCAAGAGCCAAACTTTCAAGCACACCACCGTATTTGACAGCCGAGGCAGATGTTACTTTGTGAGCCTTTCTGAATAGCTTCAAACTGAGCAAAGTTAGACTTAATCAGAGTCAAAATCAATCTCTGCTGAAGTGCTTGACCTGGGATGTAGTAGAATGTTTTCCCCAGCAGTTTTGAACTCAGGAGAAAGCACCTTTACGGCTATCTGCTGTCGTTACCCAAAAGGCTACCAAGGTTGGCGGTACTATCAATTCTTCAAAGGTACCAGACATGGAGTCCTTACCACCGATGAGATGGCAAAACCAAAGCTAATCTGTGCCTCGATGAGATCTGGAGAGCTGCTACTGGCTTGACCAAAACGCTCTGCTTTGTTTATCCATACGCTCGAAATACTCTTGGTAAGAGAAACGAGCCTTAGACCAGTTGGCACCAGCAACGCAAACGAGCAGTCGCTTTCAGATAACCGCATAAGCCGCACCGTGGTATGGAGACCATTCTGCTACATATAGGTTGAAACGAGCCATGACTGACGCAGTATAGGTCACACCGTGTTGAGACTGGCAATTTTGCACGATAGCCTCAGGTGGTGTGAGTTTGGTGCGACCACCAAGTGGGTGATTGACCGTTGAACGACCAACGAGCAATCAAAGAATGAGTCTGCAAAGCCTTTTTGACTCGCATGGTTTGAGATCAGACAGAACCGCAAGGTATCAACTTCAAGGTGTGTTAGCAGATGTTTGACAGTGCTCTTCTGGGAAGCTTTGACATCCTTGTCCACAACCTTAGCATCTACGACCACGTACACCGTTGGTATCAAAAGGAAACGGCGTTCCAAGTCGACGATGGTTTCACCATTCCAGTGCATGACTAGATTTGGTTTTTCGTCACTGTCGCAACTACCACTAGCATCAATATTTTTCTTTTGTTACATTTCCGCAACGAGGCATCTACATCCTCGGACGAACCACGTGCCATCCGTTCTTGAGATTCAGAGATGGCAATTTCTGCACCATTCAAGCCTTGGTATTTCAGAGGCACTTTGTCTAGGTCAATTTCAAGGTTATTATTATTGTTATTATTGTTATTATTGTTATTGTTATTGTTATTGTGTGTTGTTGTTGTTATTGTTGTTATTGTTGTTGTTATTGTTGTTGTGTGT